>Ga0081455_10000458_pt1 | contig 53477 bp, 70 predicted proteins | sample TabmetS3T2R1_FD_70207 | JGI IMG/M metagenome (GOLD analysis project Ga0081455, IMG submission 70207) | Tabebuia heterophylla rhizosphere microbial communities from the University of Puerto Rico - S3T2R1 | ecosystem: Host-associated > Plants > Roots > Rhizosphere ...
GGGCAGGCCGATGCCCGCGCCGATGAGCCGGCCGGTGTTGGAGATCCACGCCTCGGTGTTCTCGTCCCAGCGGTACCAGAACATCCGGGCGTCCGGCTGCACGCCGTAGAGGACGTCGCCGCCCGAGGAGAAGATGCGGTTGAAGATGTCGAACCCGGACCCGGCCACCTGGCCGTCCTTCACCCAGCGCTGCGAGTCGGCGTGGTAGCGGTACCGGTAGAGCACGCCGGCGGCGTTCCGCGCGTACAGCACGCCCCGGCCGGCGGCCGTGATCAGGTTGAACTGGTTCCAGCCGCTGGCGATGACGCGGTGCCGCACGGTGTGCGTGGTCGGGTCGTAGGCGCGCCAGTGCAGGTTGCCGTCCGGCTCCACGGTGTAGATGTGGCCTTCGGCGTCGATCGTGATCCGGTTCTTGTACTCGTCGGTGTTGTACCGCTCCCACCCGCTCGGCTCGACGATCTCGAACTGCGCGCCGCTCTCGAGCCGGCGCCTCTCGTAGCGGTTGCCCGCCTCGTCCGTCCGGCTCGCCGGGGTCCGCTGCTCCCGCTCGCCCGCGAGCCGCTCGTCGAACATGAAGACGACGGCCCCGGGCTCGAGGTGGGAGTGGAACGCCCGGAGGAACTCTTCGAGCCGCGCCAGATCCACGTGCGAGAGCCAGAGCGCGGCCAGGCCGCCGTCGAAGCGCGCGGGTCCGGCGGCCGGCAGATATGCGTCGCGCCGCTCGAACGTCACCGGCGCCGCGTAGCTCTTGGCCCGGGCGAGCGCCAGCGTGTCGTCGTTCACGTCGGTGGCGTGGACGGCGAGGGCGCCCTCCGCCGCGTACCGGGTCCAGTAGCCGGTGCCGCACGCCACCTCGAAGACCCGGCGGCCGGTGAAGCAGGCCCGGATCCGCTCGCGGATCTGCTCGAGGTCCTCCTGCCACCGCGGGCTGCCGTAGACGCGCTCGTACTCCGCCGCCCGGCGGGCGTAGTACATGATCATCTCCTGCGTCAGGACAGCTCCCTTCGCACCAGGGCGGCCCCCGCGCCGAGGGCCTGCAGCTTGGCCCGCGCCACCGCCCGCGAGAGCGGCACCATTCCGCAGTTGGTGCAGGGGAAGATGCGCGACGGCGGCACGTGCTGCATCGCGGCGCGGATCACCGCGGCGACCTCCTCGGGAGTCTCCACCCGATCGGTGGCCACGTCCACCGCGCCCACCAGCACGTCCTTGTCGCCGAGGAGGCCGATGAGCGAGATCGGCACGCGGGAGCCGGCGCACTCCAACGACACGCCGCCGATGCGGCTTGCCGCCAGCCGCGGGAAGGTCTCCTCGTACTGCCGCCACTCGCCGCCGAGGGTCTGCTTCCAGTCGGTGTTGGCCTTGATGCCGTAGCCGTAGCAGATGTGGACCGCGGTGCGGCAGCGCAGCCCCTCGACCGCGCGATCCAGCGCGGCCACGCCCCAGTCGCGCACCTCGTCCAGGTAGACGTTGAAGGCCGGCTCGTCGAGCTGCAGCACGTCGAGACCGAGCGCCTCCAGCTCGCGCGCCTCTTCGTTGATGAGGCGGGCCAGGTCCATGGCGAGCCGCTCGCGGCGGCCGTAGTGGGCGTCGTGGATGGTGTCCACGATGGTCATGGGGCCCGGCATGGTGAGCTTGAGACGCTGCTTGGTGTTGGCGCGCGCCCAGCGCACCTCCTCGCCGTGGATGGAGCCGCGCCGCCGCACCGGGGCGGTCACGGTGGGCACGGTGGCCTTGTAGCGGTCGGCGCGGATACCGATGGTCACCATGCGCGAGAAGTCGATGCCGTCGAGCTGCTCCACGAAGCCCCACACGAAGTGGCGGCGCGTCTGCTCGCCGTCGGTGACGATGTCGATGCCGGCCTGCTCCTGCTCGCGGAGAGCGAGCAGCACCGCGTCACGCTTGCCCTCTTCGAGCGGACGGCCCTCGAGCCGCCAGGGCGCCCAGAGGGTATTGGGAGGCGCGAGCCACTCGGGCTTGGGGAGACTTCCAGCGATGGTCGTGTCGAGCATGGCAAAGCGGCATGGTACCATGGCGTGCATGATTGGTCGGAACTGCCTCCTCGTGATCGCGACGACGCTCTCGCTGGTCGGCTGCAGCACCGAGCGCGATCGGCAATGGTACAAGCCGACCGCCAACTACACGATGGACGAATTCAAGCGCGACCGGGACGCGTGCACCAACGGCAACACGCTCGACGAGCAGTGCTTGAAGGCCCGCGGCTGGCTGCCGATGACGAGCGACAAGCCGGTCGAGGTCGGGCCCAAGCCGGCGTCGTCGAACACCATCCGTGGGCGCTACTAGCCGGCTGCGCGCCGTCATCTTCGACTTCGGGGGCGTCTTGTGGGACATGCGCTGGGACGTGGCGCGTGAGCTGGACCAGGCCCACGGCCTCCCGTGCTCCTCGGTCTTCGAGACCCTCTATCGCTGCTCGGCCTGGGCCGACATCGAGTGCGGAATCGGCGACGCGACCGAATGGGCCGACGGCGCCCACCGTGAGCTCGAGCGCCGCGCCGGGCGCGCGCTGCCGCGCCTGCACGACGAATGGCGCCGGGCCCAGGTCGCCATCGACGCCAACGTCGACCTGGTCCGCGCGTTGCGGCCCGCCTATCGCTGCTCGGTGCTGAGCAACGCCGATCTCTCGCTGCGCGCCCGCCTGGAGCAGGAGCTGCGCTGGCACCATCTCTTCGACGACATCGTGGTCTCGGCGGAGGTGGGCATGGCCAAGCCGAAGCCGGAGATCTTCCGGCTCGCCGCCGACCGGCTGGGCCTGGCGCCCGAGGCGTGCGTGTTCGTGGACGATTGGGACAAGAACGTGGAGGCGGCGCGCGCGGTCGGCATGCAGGCCGTGCTCCACCGCGTCGACAAGCGCGACGACTTGCGCGCGCAGCTGACCGCGGTCGGCGTGGCGGTCGGGGCGTAGCGAGACGCCGTGGCCCGCACCGCGCTCTTCCTGAATCCGGGCGCCGAGCTGGCCCCCGCGCTGTCGTTGGCTCGCCGGGCGGACGCGCTGGGCTACGAGAGCCTCTGGGTCACCCACGGCATCGGGCGCGACGCGCTGCTCACCCTGTCGGCCTACGCGCATGTGGCGCCGCACGCCGGGCTCGGCACCGGCGTCATCCCGATCTACCCGCGGCATCCGGCGCTCATGGCCCAGGAAGCGCTCACCCTGTCCGACATCAGCGGCGGCCGGCTGCGGCTGGGCATCGGGGTGAGCCACAAGTCCATGATGACGGACGCCCTCGGCCTGGACATGGCCCGGCCGCTCGAGGTCACCCGCGAATACGTGACGGTGCTCCGTCAGGCGCTCACCGGGCGAGCGCAGCATCAGGGCGCGCGCTATCGCGTCGCCTGGCAGAGCGGCCTGCCGAAGCTGCCCGCGCCGCCGCCGATTCTTCTGGGCGGGCTGGCCCCGCGCATGATCGAGCTGGCCGGCGAGATCGCCGACGGGGTCGTGCTCTGGCTGGCTTCTCCCGCCTACGTGCGCGAGAAGGCGCTGCCCGCCATCCGGCGCGGGCGGGAGAAGGCGGGCAAGCCGCTCGACGGCTTCGAGGTCGTGGCCGCGGTGCCTTCCGCGCTCACCGCCGACCGGGCGGGGGCGGCCGCGCAGTTCCGGGTCGAGCTCTCGCGCTACCTGGCGCTGCCGTTCTACCGCGCGATGCTCGAGCAGAGCGGCTTCGCGCCCGAGATCGCCGCCTACGACCGGGCGCCGAAGCCGGAGTCGGTGCCGGACCGGCTCGTGTCCGCGCTCGGCGGCATCGGCGACTTCCGGACGGTGTCGGCGTTCGTGACCGCGTATCGCGAGGCGGGTGTGACGCTGCCGGCCGTCCGGCCCATCGGCTTTCCCGACGCCACCCACTACGAGCCCACCGTGGAGGCGGGCGCGACGGCATGATGTGGCTGCACGCCGACCTGCTGCTGCGCGTGCTGGTCGGCACCGTGCTGGGGGCGGCCATCGGCTACGAGCGGCGCCTGCATCGACGGCCGGCGGGATTGCGCACCCACCTGCTGGTGTCGCTGGCCTCGTCCACGTTCATGGTGGTGTCGACCCACTTCGTGTACTTCCAGCACTACCAGCGCGAGGATCTGGTCGCGGTGGACCCCTCGCGTATCGCGGCCTCGGTGGTGACCGGGGTGGGCTTCCTCGGCGGCGGCGCGATCTTGAGGACCGGCGTGAGCGTGCAGGGCCTCACCACCGCGGCCGGCCTCTGGCTCTGCGCGGCGATCGGGCTCTCGGCCGGCGCGGGCATGTACGTGGTGAGCGTGTTCTCCACCGTGCTGGGCGTCGTCGCGCTCACCTTGCTGCGTCAGCTCGAGCACAAGGAGGAGGACCGCGTCACCCGTCGGGTCTCGCTCACCCTGAGCGAGCCGGCACCGGCCTGGCCCGAGATCATCGGCGCCTTGCGGGCACGCCGGATCGTGATCACCCCGGGCGACTACGAGCGCCGGATCGACGAGGGCTCGGTGGCCGTCACCTTCCACGCCCACGTGCCGGTCGACGCGGCTCCCGAGGAGCTGATCGGCGCGCTCGAGTCCCAGCCCGGCGTGCGCCGCGTTCGCATCGAAGCGACCTGACCGTCAGGCCAGGCGGAGCCCGTAGGCGGCCACGCTCGCGTCTTTTCCCCGCAGGGCCAGCTCGCCGCACGACGTGGCCTGCAGCCCGAGCGGCAGCGCCACTTTGTCGATCACCGTGCCGGAGACGACCAGATCGTGCCCGGTGCGCTTGGCGTACTCCTCGAGGCGCGCCGCGGTGTTGAGGATGTCGCCCACGAACACGATCTGCCGCCGCAGGTCGCCCAGCTCACCCGCGGTCACGCGTCCGCCGTGGAGCCCGCCGCGGAAGGTGGGCACCACCCCGAAGTCGCGCTCGTAGCCCGCGGCGTCGCGCTGGATAGCCGCGCGAATGTCGAAGAAGCAGCGGATACCGGCGGCCTCCCGCAGCCCGGCGTCCATGCGCCAGGTCACGACGACCTCGTCGCCCGCGTACTGATAGATCTCTCCGCCGGTCTCGAGCACCGGCTCGGTCAGATCGTCCACGAAGCGGCGCAGCAGCTCGAAGTAGCGCGCGCTGCCCAGGCGCTCGGCGAGCTGGGTGGAGCCGGTGAGGTCGAGGAACAGGAAGAGCCGCTCCTCTGCCTTCGGCCGATGATACACACCGGCCACGAAGTATCCCAGCACGTTGGCGCCGATCAGGCGATTCATCTGCAGGATGAACTGGACACCGACCGCGATCACCACGAAGAACGGCAGCGCGTAGAGCAGGTGAGCTTCGCCGAAGCTCCACAGGAAGCGGCGTGGCTCACCGGTCGTGAGCACCTGGCCGGCGGCGCGACCGCCGAGGAAGAGGGCGAGCACGATCGCGCTGCTGAGCGCCAGATCGGCGCGAAAGCCCAGGCGCTGGAACCACGCGCGCGCCCAGCCATCCCGGACGAACAGGAAGTAGCCGCCCACGAGCACCGAGATGAGGCCGGCGTCGACCAGGCCCTGCACGACCTCCGCCAGCGAGGCGCCGCTGGTGAGGACGTTGAAGACCGGCGTGATGGCGCAGGCGACGAAGACGATCGCCATCAGCTGCCGCCGGCGGATCCGCGTGCGGGCCCGGGCCATCTCGACTCAGCATAGCCCCGATGGCGGCGCCGCGGCCGGCCGCGTGAGCCCGTGGCGGCCACTCGGCGCGCGGCTACGGCTTGCCCTCGAGGGCGCGCTTGAGCTGGTCAAGGTGGTTGTCGTCGTGCCAGGCGATGAGCGCGACGAAGTCCTTCACGGTCATGCGCCCGCGCGTGGCGTGCACGCCGCCGCGATCCCAGTGCTCGGGGCGCAGTCCGTGCAGGAAGCGCAGCGTCTCCACGCGGCGCGCCCGGAAGGCGGCGAGCGCCTCGCCCGCGTCGTTGCGCTGGTACTGGCGCTCGACCGCCCAGCGGTCGGGCTCGGCGGCCAGGAACCGCGGCTCGTCCATCTCCATGATGGCCTGGAAGCGCTGCATGAACGATTCTTCGGTATCGCGCAGGTGGCAGAGCGTCTCCTTGGCCGACCAGCTCTTGTCGTCCGGCCGCTTGCCGAGCGTCGCGTCCGGCACGCCCTTGACGGCGGCCGCCAGATCGTTCGCGGTGCGCTCCATGCGCGCCAGCTGCTCTTCCAGACTCGCCATGAGGATTCCCCCGTCGGTGACCAGTTGATGGAACAGGTGCGATTCCCGCGCGTAGAAGCCCTGCGTGTGAAACGAGTCGCCGAGCCGCAGCAAAGTATAGTCCACGTGGTGTCCGACCTCGTGGAGCAGGGTGCGGAGAAAAGTGCGGAAGGCCACCACGCGCTTGTGCCGCGCCGTCCGCATCCACAGCGTGATGAGTGGCGGCAGGCCGCCGCGTCCGGGTGATTCGTACAGCCCGTGCAGCTCGCCCCAGTCCGCGTGCGGCCGCGCGGCCAGCACCTTCACCCGGACCGGCGGCGCGCCGAGCGCTGAGGCCAGCCCCAGGACGAGGCGCTCAGCGGCCGACTCGGTTCGCGCACGCTCGCCGCCCTCGAGGGCGCGGGCCAGCGCGGTGACCAGCGGCTGAAGGCGGGAGCCGGGCGGTAGGGGCATCCTGGTGATGCCGTCGCTCTCGAGATAGATCGCCTGCTGGCGTCGCGTGAGGCGCTTGAAGTAGGCGAAGGGCATTCGCCTCTGGATGCTACCGCCGGGGGCGGGGAGGGGCAACTCTCGCGAGCCGCGGGTGTATCGCGCGGTCCACGTCTTGCGCGCCGGGACGGGCTCCGCCTAGCCTCCGACGATGACCTTGGCGACGCCGCCGAATCCGCCGCGCCTGCTGGACCGCGTGCGGGCCGCGCTGCGGGCTCGCCACTGCAGCCTCCGCACCGAGAAGGCCTACGTCGCGTGGATCCGCCGCTTCATCCTGTTCCATGACAAGCGCCACCCGGCGGAGATGGCCGCGACCGAGATCACCCGGTTCCTCAGCGCGCTGGCCGTCGAGCGGAACGTGGCCGCGTCGACGCAGAACCAGGCGCTCAGCGCCCTGCTGTTCCTGTATCGCGAGGTGCTCGGGCAGGACCTGCCGTGGCTGGACGAGATCGTGCGGGCCAAACGGCCCGCCCGGATCCCGGTAGTCCTGTCGCGCGGGGAGGTGCACGCCATCCTCGGCGCCCTGGACGGGCCGGTCCGTCTCCTGGCGCTCTTGCTGTACGGCGCCGGGCTGCGCCTGCTGGAAGCCCTGCGTCTGCGGGTGAAGGACGTGGACTTCGCGCGCAATCAGATCACCGTCCGCGGTGGCAAGGGCGACCGGGACCGCGTCACGATGCTGCCCGCGGCCGTCAGCCGCGACCTGGGCAAGCATCTCGAGACCGTGCGCGACCAGCACGAGGCCGACCTCCGGGCTGGCGCCGGCTGGGTGGAGCTGCCCTGGGCCCTGGCCCGGAAGTATCCCGCCGCCGGCCGCGAGTGGGGCTGGCAGTGGGTCTTCCCCGCCACGCGCACCTACCTGCACCGCGAAACGGGCCAGCGCCGCCGGCACCACCTGCACGAATCCGTCCTACAGCGCGCGGTGAAGACCGCGGTGCGCAGCACGGGCATCCCTAAGCGGGCCAGCTGCCATACCTTCCGCCACTCCTTCGCCACCCACCTGCTGGAGGACGGCGCCGACATCCGAACGGTCCAGGAACTGCTTGGCCACCGCGATGTGACCACGACGATGATCTATACCCACGTCTTGAATCGCGGGCCGGCCGGTGTCCGGAGTCCCGTCGACCGGCTACTGCTCCACTGAGCGGCTCCTCAAATCGGCCAACCGTAACTACCCCGGTCTGTGTAACACTTACGGCGCATGCCCGGGGCAATGAGCCAACCACGCGTCCCGATGGCCCGCTCGTGCGCGCCCGGCCCACCAAGTGGCCGATCTATACGGACCACGCCCGCAGCGTTCGCGGGTTATGCGGAACCAGATATTTCGCGTTAGCCGCACAGCCATGCCGCTCTCGCACTACGCACTTGATGCTTTCGTATCGCAAGAGCTCTCGAAGCTCACTTCATGCGCTCCCCAAAGCTTGGCATCCGAGTTTCCAGAACGATCTCACTGGCTGAACCAGTTCGTCCTTCGACGGATCTTTCACAACCACGTCGCAGACGATCGCGCGGCACTCGCGTTCGCGCTCGCCCGGCGCGCCGAGGCGGCCCTCGACGAATGGGAGCTCGCGTGCGAGGCGGTCGGGCAGGGTGTTCAGCGCCCGTCCGCGTACTTCAAGGCACTTCGGCATTTCGAAACGTGCTTGGCGTCGCTCTGGCAGGGACTCGATCTTGGACGACGCGCTCTCAACACGAACCTGTTCTCCAAGGGTGACGGGAGTGTCTTCGAAAGGCTCAATTCGCTGTATAACAAGGGCCGGCACTTCGACCCTCAAGACCTCCCAGCGGGAGATCTCCATGCCCTCTGGATCACGAATGATGGTCTTCGGACCCGCGAGCACGCTGTTACCTTCGAGGAAATGCGTGAGGCGCTGTCGCTACTCGGTCGAACGGCGCAGGCAATCGCCGGAAATGCTCCGGAAGCCGGCTAACCCCGCGCTTGAGCGGACCGCGTACTCGCGTTGCTCGCACGCGGCCGCTCAGCGCGAACGTTCGGCACACACATGACGGATGGGCACGTACGCAGGGGCTGTCCACTCCATCAGCGAGCGCAGGAAATCGAAAAGATGCGAGACCGGCCATAACAACGCGCTCGCGGCTTGAAAGCCTGACGCCGACAATGCGTCGCGGCGCGTTTGTCCTCGCACTCCTGCTTTCGTCACTCGCTGCGGCGCTGGTCGTCGATGCGCAGCCGCCGGAGAAGGTCCGGCGCATCGGCATGCTCGAGAGAACGTCGCCGGCGATCAATGCTGCCAACCTCGCTGGCTTTCGACGAGGCCTGCGCGAACGTGGGTATGTCGAGGAGAAGGACTTCATCATCGAGTACCGATCGGCTGATGGCCGCGACGACAGATTCCCGGCTCTCGCTGCTGAGTTGGTCCCCTTGAAGGTTGACCTGATCGTCACGAGGGGGACGCCAGCGAGTCTGGCGGCCAAGAATGCCACGGGCACGGTTCCAGTGATCATCGTCGGAGTCGGCGATCCGGTGGCGCAGGGCATCGTCGCCAGCCTGGCGCGCCCGGGCGGGAATGTGACGGGTCTAGCACCCATGGTGACAGAGACATATCAGAAACGCGTTCAGCTCCTCAGAGAGGAGGTTCCAAGAGCCGTGCGAATCGCGGCGCTCTTCAATATGAGTAATCCGGCTATCCCATCTCAATGGAAAGAGGTAGAGATGGCCGCGGGATCCCTAGGCATGCAGGCCCAGCTCCTCGACGTTCGGAGGCCAGAGGATCTAGGACCTGCCTTCGACGCCGCAGTCCGGCAGCACGTCGATGGACTCGTCGTAGGCCTTGACACTGTCACGCAGGCGAATCGGCGACAGATCGTCGAGCTTGCGGCACGACAGCGCTTGCCGGCGATTTACGCGACCAGCGAGTTTGTCGGTGGGCTGGCAGCCTACGGTGTGAACTACGCTGACATGTATCGTCACGCCGCGAGCTTCGTGGATAGGGTATTCAAGGGCGCAAAGCCAGCGGATCTCCCAATGGAGCAGCCCACGAAGTTTGAGCTCGTGCTGAATCTCACGACCGCCAAGGCGCTCGGCCTGACGATCTCCCCGTCGCTGCTGTTGCAGGCGGACCAGGTAATCCAGTGACTCCCGTCTTCGCGCCATGTCTGGCTGGTGCCGAACAAGTCGTTTCACCCGACGCCGGCCTCGCTTCCTTCGTCGCTCCGGCCGTCGCAGGTGAACGGCGGCGTTAGCTGGATCGTGTCTAGGGACCGGGCGTGAGGAGTCGTATAATCGGCGAGGAGGCCTAGAGGCGCGTGATCACCTTCAAGGTCGAGGTGGAGCAGGAAGAGGACGGCCGCTGGCTCGCGGAGGTCCTCGAACTGCCGGGTGTTCTGGCATATGGCAAAGACCAGGATGCTGCAGTGGCAAAGGTCCAGGCGTTGGCTCTCCGAGTCGTGGCGGAACGTCTAGAGCATGGCGAAGCTGGCCCTCAGCTTCTGAGCATTTCGTTCGCAGCAGCATGAGCGCATGGCCCAGTACCCGCGCTCGGCGGGTGCTGGAGGCCCTCCTGAGGATCGGATGGGCAGTGAAGCGACAGTCGGGCTCCCATCGGACGCTGTCCCGGCCGGGCTGGGCCGATTTCGTATTCGCCTTTCACGAGGATGAGGAGATCGGGCCGCGCATGTGGCACGAATAGCCAAGCGCACCGGGCTCCGTCCCGACGATCTGTGAGCGAGCGGCACCAGCTAACCACACGCTTGAGCGGACGCGCTGCGCGCGCCGCTCAGCGTGCGCGTTAGACAGCGAGCAAGGACTGATGCGCATGGACAGCGCCGGCGGGAGCTTCGGCTTCGAGTGCTCGACGTGTGGGGCCTACCACGTCGGCATGCCGAGCTTTGGTTGGGACTGGCCCATCCAGTACCTCACGGTGCCCGAAACCGACCGGGACAGACGCACAGAGCTCCCCGATTACTGCATCAAAGCCGCGCTCCACATCCGCCCCTGGCCCAGCCGGCCCTACATCGAGCTCGAACCCACCGACTACCCGCTCGCGGTGGAACAGCGTGAGGGAATCTCGTCGGTTCGCGTCCGCCAGATCGCCGAGCGGGTCATGCACATGTCCCGCACTCGCCATGGCGACGCCGCTGTCTAACTGGCCGCTTGAGCCCTTGGCATGAACCGCGGGACGACATAACTCGCGCAAGCGCCGGCCGCTCAGCGCCGAGTCGTTCGGCGGACCAGGTGAGGGTGTCCGGCGGTCACCAAAGGTGTACCGACTTGTGGTGTAGATCAGACGGAGAGCCGATAGACCCGGGCGCCGTTGAGGCGACACGCAGCCACTAGGACGAAAGGAGGCCACCGATTGGCCGCTGATCCAATCGCCGAAACACTCGCCGCGCTTTGGTCCCCGCTGCTCGCGATCACAACTCACCATCAAGGCCGGAGCAATGGGATGGTAGCCGGGACCGGCGTCTTCGCGAGCCTGGTGCCCGAGGCCCCGCGCGTCCTCGTCGAGATCACGAAGACAAGCCTGACTCATGATCTGGTGCTTGCCTCACGCGTCTTTGCACTCCATACACTGCCGGCTACTCCCGACGATGCCCTCAAGACCTCCCTGTCACTGGTCCGTACGCTCGGGATGCGTTCCGGGCACCACGGCGACAAGATGGCAGGCATTGCGGCGAAGCCAGGCGTGACCGGGTCTCCGATTCTCGCGGAGACGCTTACTTACGTGGAAGCCCGCGTCGTGAGCACCCTGGATGCCCAGGAGTTGACCGTCTTCCTCGCCGACGTGGTCGGTGGTGGCCGTCACAGAAGCGGCGAGCTGCTGACGCTCCCGACCCTGCGTGAGCATCTTCCAAAGGAGTGGCTGGCCGAGTGGGCCGCCAGCCGTGAACGGCAAGTCAACGAGGCCAGACGTCGACGAGGCCTCCGCTGATGGAGCGCGCGATCTCGCCGCCGCCGAACAACCCGGTAGAGCGGACCGCTGGCTCGCGTTCGCTCGCCGCGGCCGTCCTGGAGTGGTTGGTTGATGGTCAGTGGCAAGAAGCTCTTCCCTTCGTGCCAGCCGCCCAAGTCGCGTTCGCCGCCCAGTTACTTCGTTAGGAACGTGTGGAGGAGTGAAAGGCTCGAGGAGACCAACATGACGGTCAAAGGGATCGGCTCTATCCTCATCCTCGGGATTCTGCTGCGTACGTCCTTTCATGAAAGGCCGTAGAGCTGATAGAGCATGACCCACCGCGCGCCCTGGGAATGTACGTTCGCGAAGGAGGAGCCGAGCCGCTGCCTTCCGGGCAAGAGACCGCGTACGGACCACGAGTATTTCGAAGTCCTGTCCCTCTGCATCCTGCAGGCTGGCCTGAGCTGGGCCAGCGTGCGCAGCAGCTGGCCGCGTTACCGCCGCGCATTCTTCAACTTCGAAGTTGCAAAGCTCGCACATGTAGCTCCCGCAGCGCTGCTCCGCAGGCACGGCGCGCTGAGGAATCCGAAGAAGGTTGCGGCCCTTGTTGCGAACGCGCAGGAGTTCGAGCGCATCCGCGAAGAGCACGGCACGTTCGGGCGCTACCTTCGCACGGTCAAATCGGAAAAGGATGCGTGCGCAATTCTGCGGGAGCGGTTCAGGCACGTGGGTCCGTACACCGCTGAGTTCTACCTGCACTGCGTGGGGCGTTCGGTGTATGGTTCGTGAACATCGCCGCCTAACTATGCGTTGCAGCCGACGTCGGGTAAACCGTCGCAGCTCAAGGCAAGCGTCTGTGGCCCGGCGCGGCTGAAACGCTGAGTCGTTATGCGCAAACTGCCAGCGTGTGTCGCGATGATGACGACTCGAGTGTCCTCCGGGCCGTCGTTCTGCTACTCGCGATGCCGGTTGTCGCCGGGGCGCAGGCCAAAGTTTCAAGGATCGGCGTGCTACTGGGTCTGGCCGATCCAGAACACGTCCAGGCGGGGTTCCACGAAGGCCTGCGAGAACTCGGGTATGTCGACGGTCAGAATATCCTCGTCGAATATCGGTCGGCGGTAGGACAGATCGATCGCCTTACCGATCTCGCGGCAGACCTCGTTCGGCGGAAGGTGGATAGCATCATCGCCGACGGCACGGCGGCAACCCAGGCCGCAAAGCGCGCGACCGCGGAGATCCCGATCGTGATGGCTCGGGTCGGGGATCCGGTCAGGACCGGGCTAATCGACACCCTCGCGCGGCCGGGCGGGAATCTCACCGGAGTCTCTTCCGCAACGGCCGACCTCGGTGGAAAGCTTCTGGACCTGATCAGGGAAGTGCGGCCGCCCATGACCCGCGTCGCCATCCTGGCGCACGCGACGGACCCGTTCGCGCAGCCGTTCGTGGAGCAAATCCAATCTGCCGCAAGCCGCGCCAACGTGCGGATACAACGAGTCGTTGTTCAGCGCGCCGAAGAGTTCGACAGCGCACTCGCAGCCATGGTCAAAGAATGGGCCAGCGGCGTGGTCGTCCAACCCATCCTCGCCAACAAACGCGCTGCCGACCTCACGCTGAAGCACCGGCTGCCCTCGATTACCACCGGGGTAGGGCTCAAGACATTTCCCGAACTCGGAGGGCTGATGTCTTACGGCGCGAATCCCGAAGAGTTTTATCGCCGCGCCGCGATGTACGTCGACAAGATCCTCAAAGGTTCCAGGCCCGCCGATCTGCCCGTCGAGCAACCCACGAAATTCGAGCTGGTGATCAATCTCAAGACTGCCAAGGCGCTCGGGTTGACCATCCCGCCGACGCTGCGGCTGAGAGCAGATCGCCTCGTTGAGTGATAGACGGCTGCGGAACACCACGCTGCAGCGGACCGAGGGCTCGCGTTGCTCGCCCTCCGGCCGCTGAGCGGTGCGTTAGCGGGCAAAGCTCAAAAGGGAGGGGAGATGATGACCGACTCGCTGTCAATCCTGGCGCCCGGCGACCGGTCGCCGAGCTTCTCGCTACCCGCTGTTAATCGCGACGGGCTGGTCTCGCTTGAAGACTATCGCCGCAGGAACCCGGTGCTGCTTAGCGTTTCCGGGGAATCCACTGACCTTTCTGCCGTCGCCAGCTCGTGCAGCTGGCCATGGTACAGCCGGATCTTGAGGCTCGTGGGGTGGCAACCGTGGTGGTCCTCAATTCGCTGATTGAACGTGCGCAACTCATAGTCGCGCGAGATTCACCCTCGTTGATATTCACGCTAACCACCGGTTGCCGCCGTCCGCAGCTCGCTCCGCTCGCAGAGGCGGCTGAACCGTGTGTTAGACGCCAAGAGGCATCATGACGGTCAAGCGTATGGACAACGTCGGCATCGTGGTGGAAGACATCGATGCCGCCATTGAGTTCTTCACCAAACTTGGGCTCGAGCTCGAGGGGCGCGCCCGAGTCGAAGGAGACTGGGCAGGTCGCGTCACTGGATTGCGCGACATGCGCGTCGAGATCGCCATGATGCGTACGCCAGACGGTCACAGCCGGCTCGAGTTGTCCCGCTTCCTCGCGCCGCCTGTGGTTGCCGATCACCGCAGCGCCCCAGTGAACGCTCTCGGCTACCTGCGCGTCATGTTCACCGTGGCCGACATCGACGATACGCTCGCCCGACTCGGCGAACGCGGCGCAAAGCTCGTCGGAGACGTGGTCCAGTATGAAGACATGTATCGACTCTGCTACATCCGGGGTCCCGAAGGAATTCTCATCGGGCTCGCCCAACAGCTCGGGCACCAGACTTCCCGAGCGAATCCCATGTGACGGAAGCGTTGAGCCATCGTCTACCGTCGGTGTTCGAAGAGGCGCGGTTCGTCGAGGCCGGCGGATTGATAGCGTATGGGCCGCACTACCCGGCGATCTTCCGCCGGGCCGCCGGCTACGTCGACCGCATACTCCGCGGAGCCGCGCCGGCTGATCTTCCGGTCGAGCAGCCGACTGAGTTCCGCCTCATCATCAACGCCAGGACAGCGCGAGCAATGGGTCTTGCACTCCCGGAAGCGCTGCTCGCTCGGGCAGACCGGGTGATTGAGTAGCGAGACGGTGCCGTGGGAGGACCAACGAGCGTACAGGGACGATCGAACGACATTTCGAGAGCTTGAGGTGGCCGACCATTCCCGGAAGCCTTCTAACCCGCCAGTGCAGCGGCCCGTGGCTCACGATGCTTGCCCCGGCCGCCGAGCGCCAGCGTCAGCGAGACAGCGGTCATGGCCGGAGCTTGACCCGGGGCCTGCCCTGTGTACTCATTGTATATCCGGGATGGGGAGGCCCTATGCAGACGAAGATTCAGAAGTGGGGTAACAGCCTTGGATTGCGGATTCCGCGATCTGTCGCCGCCGAGGCCCAGGTGGAGGAGGGCGCCACCGTAGATCTGTCGGTAGAGAACGGTCGACTCTTGGTTCGCCCGCTTCGAGTCCGCAAGTATGCCTTGCGGGGCCTTCTGCGGAAAGTAAACCGTCGGAATTTGCACGGCGAGATCTCGACAGGCAAAACAGTCGGCCGCGAGGCTTGGTAGTGGCTGGCTACGTGCCGGCACGCGGAGAACTGATCTGGCTCCGGTTCAACCCCCGGGCAGGCCACGAGCAGGCGGGCGATCGTCCTGCCGTCGTCATCTCTCCGAGCTCATACAACCGCCGCGTGGGCTTGGCCGTCTGCTGCCCCATCACCCCTCAAGTCAAGGGATATCCCTTCGAGGTGCTGCTCCCGCAAGGGCTCGGGATCGACGGCGCGATACTCTCAGATCAAGTCAAGAGTCTCGACTGGCGGGTGCGAAAGGCGAGGCGTATTGGCAGCCTGCCCGCTGAGGTGCTGGAGGAGACGGTCGGCAAGATTCTCGCCCTTGTCGACCCAGACGGGGCTCGCTAGCAACACGATGAACCCGGCGGCGACTTCGCCACGCTCAGCCGCCGCGGGTTATCGTGCTCGTTAGACGGATGATTTGGAGGCGAGTTCTGTGACGCAAGTACATTGCCCAACGTGTGGTCGTCTCCTCGATGAACACGATCGTCACGTTCGTTTCACAATCCCCGAGCCTGTGCTGACCGTTCCGGCAGAGGAGCGCCAGGCTCTAACGTGGGGCAATGACGTCTTGATGCAGGTCCAGGGCGTGGGCGCATTTGTCCGCATCTTGGTCCCGATCAAACTTACCGGCGGCTACACCATGACGTACGGGACCTGGCTCGGCGTCCATCCCGACGATCTTCGTCGCGCTTGGGAAGTCTGGAGGACACCTGAATACACAGAATTGCGCCTGCACGGTCTTCTAGCCAACATCCTTCCTTCGTGGAGCTCCGACAGCTACGGCAAGCCGCTCGAGGCTGCCGTACTCGACGTCGACCACGTCCCCTACGCCGTGAACAGTCCTGACGAGTTCATGCGCCGGCTACTTCAGGACCAGTGGCCGCACGACATGGTTCTACACGCCGCGACACCAGATGCTCGATAGACCCAGCGTCGCGCGCGACGAACCGTCTAACATCACGCTCGAGCAGGCCGCCGGCTCCCATCCGCTCAACGTGGGCGTTAGCCGACACCTGGGGGAATCGTGATGGATGAGGGTGTGGTTGGCGGAATGGTCGGTGGCGTGATCGGCGTGATCGGCGGACTGGTTGGGACCTACTTCAGTATCAAGAACACGGCTGGGCCACGCGAGCGCAAGTTTATGATCCAGGTTGCAGTGGTCGCCTGGCTCGCGGTCACGTTGTTTCTGATGGGTCTGTTTGTCCTACCGCGACCGTTCAACGTCTTGTTGTGGGTGCCGTACGCGCTTGCGCTCCCTCTGGGCATCCTTTGGTGCAATCGTCGTCAGCGCATGATTCGGGGGGAAGAGGCTGCGGCCAGCCGAGCGCCGAGATGAATAAGCTTGGTGTCGTCTAGCTATCGGTTGCGGCGGACCGTTGAGGGATAAAGTGCCAGCATCCAATTTGTCGGCGCCGGCCCGCTGAACCGGGACGTTAGGCTTCGGGAGCACGGTGGAGCCCCCAGTGGAGAACGCAGCGAGGCGAACCAGGCATGTACCAGGCATGTGGCAGACTTCCGTGCCCCGGTGATTAACCGGCGGGCGTTCGTGGCGGGATGCATCGCCCTTGTCGCAACGCCATTCGCGGTCGAGTCCCAACAGGGCGGAAAGGTCTACCGAATCGGAACACTCACGCGGGGAGGGCGCGAGGCCGCTGCGCCTTACAACCGTGCACTCGGAGAAGGACTCGGGGTGCTCGGACGGGTCTCGTCGGCAGCCTCGCACGCCCGGGCGGAAACGACACCGGCCTTACCAGCGATACAGGTCCGGAGATCGGGACGAAGCTACTGCAACTGCTCAAGGAGGCGGTTCCGAGCGGGCCCGCGATGCCGCGCACCGCTCAGCTGGAGCGTTGGGAGGACCTAGTCAGGGTGTGGGGCGGAGCCATTGAGGTGATACGCAAGCGCCAGGACGAAAGGAGACCACAGGTTGTCCGCTGATCCAATCGCCGAAACACTCGCTGCACTTTGGTCCCCGCTGCGCGCGATCACAACTCAGCATCAAAGGCGGCGGAGCACCCTGGATGCCAAGGAGTTGACTATCTTCCTTGCCGACGTGGTCGGCGGTGGCCGTCACCGAAGCGGCGAGCTGCTGACGCTCCCAACCCTGTGCGAGCATCGTCCGAAGGCGTGGCTGGCCGAGTGGGCAGCCAGGCGTGAACGGCAAGTCAATGAGGCGAGACGTCGACGAGGTCTCGGTTGATGGAGTGCGCGATCTCGCCGCCGCCGAACGACCCGGTCGAGCGGACCGCTGGCTTGCGTTCGCTCCCCGCGGCCGCTCACCGGGAGCGTCGGCCCGACAAGCAAGAAGCGAATGTGACGACCGTTCGGCAAACAACGGTAGGGGCAGCAGTCACGAGGCTCAGCCCTTGGTTGGCCGCACATCTCCTGCTGGTAGCGGCATACCTCGTTGCCGCGGCGCTCGCCGCCGCGCAGCCAGCGGGGAAGCGACCGTCTCGCTGAGCGCGGTGCCCCAAGGGGCAGCGGACGGAGAACTGTTCTTCGTGTTGTCCGATGACGGCTCGTGGTCGGTCGAGTATGCGTCCCAGCTACAGTTGGACAACTTGCAGCGGAGTGAATGACGATGGGTGAGAGGAGGTCGACACATGGGAGGGTGGTCTACCAGTACCGTGGTGCCGTTCCAGCAGGATGCTCGGGCCGCCCTGGACGCGCTGCGGGCCATCGAGCGTGTCGCCCCGGTGCCGGACTACCGCCGAGCGGCGCCCCTCACCTCGGATCCCCTTTGACCGGATCCGGCAGATCGCCTAAACCGGGGATCTCCCGCAAGAAGCTGCCGTCAGCGGGGCAGGAGATGCAGGAGCACGTCGCGCAGCTCCTTCCGAAGCGGGAAGGCCACTTCGTCTTTGAGTCGGGCCACCACGGCGAAGTCTGGCTGGACCTGGCGCTGCTTTTCCTGCACCCGGAGCGCGTGCGGCCGTTGGCGGAAGCCCTTGCGAAACTTCTCCGCTCTCATGAGCCGGAGGCAGTGTGTGGACCGCTCGTCGAGGGCGCGTTCGTGGGCCTGATGGTGGCCTCGTCACTCGACGTGCCGTTCTCCTACTCGGAGCCGGTGCGGGACCACCATGCGACCGGCCTATTCCCAGTCTCGTATCCGATCCCAGAATCCTTCGAAGTCACGCTCCGCGGCAAGCGCGTCGCGATCGTCAATGACGTCATCAATGCCGGTTCGGCGGTTCGCGGCACTCTCGCCTCGCTGAGACAGTGCGGTGCCCAGCCGGTCGCCATCGGAACCCTCGCGGTGTACGGCGCGGCAGCTCAGAACCTCGCGGTAACCCATGACGTCGCCCTGGAGACACTGGCGTCGTTTCCAAGTCGGATCTGGGAACCGCGCGCCTGTCCTCTGTGCTCGAACGGTGTCCCATTGAATGCGTGGCAGCCCTCCCTCTAACAACAAGATGAACCTGACGGCGCTTCGCGCCGCACGCTATCCTGGCCGTTATACGAACCAGATGGGAGGGCTGCGAACTTTCGAGCGAAGAATCGCTCTATAAGCGCCTCGGAGGGAGAGGTCATGGCAACGGCGACTGTGAACGGGGTTCGGCTTTTCTGCGAGCTCAGCGGCACCGGGGAAGTCCCGCTGGTCCTGGTGCACGGGTCTTGGGGGTCGCACCACAACTGGGACCTTGTCGTTCCGGCATTGGCCGAGTCGTTTCGAGTTCTTACCTACGACCGGCGCGGTCACAGTGAAAGCGAGCGTCCACCCGAGCAGGGCAGCGTCCGCGAGGATGTCGCCGACCTTGCGGCTCTGATCGAGCATCTGGGGCTGGGGCCCGCATGGGTGGCTGGAAACTCGTTTGGGGCGTCGATCACGCTCCGGCTGGCTGGCGAGCGCCCCGACCTCTTGCGAGGAGTCATCGCGCACGAACCGCCGCTGTTGTCACTGCTCGCGAACGATCGCTCCGCAGCTCCGATACTCGACGAAGTGGGCAAGAGGATCGGGGCCGTGGTGGAGCGCATCGCTTCCGGCGACCACGCCGGTGCCGCGGAGCAGTTCGTCGAGACGGTGGCGCTCGGGCCCGGCGCCTGGGTACAGCTGCCGCCGGACCTCCAGCGGACGTTCATCCAGAACGCGCCGACGTTCCTGGACGAGGCCCGGGATCCGGAGCAGCTTGCCTTTGACCTCGCATGGATCAGAGCATTCCCTCGCCCCTCGCTCATCACAAAGGGGGACCAAAGCCCTCCGATGTTCGCCCCGGTGGTCGCAAAGGTCGCCGATGTGCTGCCCAACGCGTCGGTCTTTACGTTCCAAGGCGCTGGCCACATTCCGCATGCCACGCACCCGGACGCCTACCGCGAAGCGATCGGGGCGTTCATCCGTAACAATTCGAGGTGATCGTCCGACAGTCGGGGCCACACTTTGAGCACGAGGTAGAACTTGCAACCACGGCTTCCAGCGACGGGGCTTCGCCCGCCGCTCAAGCGGGTGGTTGGGCTTTCGGGACAGCTATCGAGCGGCGATCATTGCGGTTCGGACGCGATCCCAACGGAGAGGTCCGGAAGGAGGCGGGACAATCATCAAGAGGGGAATGACGGCGGTCGTCCTCGGTCTGAGCATACTCGCGTCGATTCCTGCTGCAGAGGCGCAGCAGCCCTCCAAGATGGTGCGGATCGGGTATCTGGAATTCGGATCGGCCGCCCCTGGTACGCCTCACGTGGAGGCATTTCGTCGAGGGCTTCGCGAGCTCGGCTGGCGCGAGGGCCAGAACATTGCCATTGAGGTTCGTTACGCGGAGGGAAAGCAGGACCGGCTTCCCGCGTTCGCCGCTGAGCTCGTGCGTCTCAAGGTTGACCTCATCTTCGCCTCGGCCACACCAGCGGCCCTGGCGGCCAAGCGGGCGACCACGACGATACCGATCGTTATCGGGTTTGTCGCCGATCCGGTTGGGAGCGGACTCGTCTCTCGCCTGGGGCAGCCCGGGGGCAACATCACCGGGTGGACCCACCTGGCAGGTCTAGAGTTGAACGCGAAGCGTCTCGAGATCCTCCGGGAGGCCGTCCCCGAAGCCGCTCGCCTTGGTGCTCTCTGGAATCCCGCCAACCCGATACATGAACCGAGCCTGAAAGTGATGGAATCTGCAGCCGCGGGTCTCAAGGTGCAGCTTCTCCCGATAGGGGTGCGAGATCCTCAGGAGCTCGAGCGGGCTTTTTCGGGGATGGCCCGAGAGCGCCTGCAAGGTCTCACCGTCCCTCCGGACGGGATGTTCCTTGCTCACCGGGCACGGATCATCGACCTCGCGGCGAAGTACCGAATCCCGGCGATGTACGGCGTCCGGGAGCTCGCGCAGGCTGGTGGTCTGATGGCCTACGGAGTGAACTTGCCCGAAATGTACCGGCACGGGGCACTCTTCGTGGACCGGATTCTCAAAGGCGCCAAGCCTGGCGATCTTCCGGTGGAGCGGCCGACGAAGTTTGAGCTCATGATCAACCTCAAGACCGCCAAGACGCTCGGCTTGACGATCCCAGAAACGCTCTTGCTCCGAGCGGATCAATTGATCGAATGATCGGCCCAATCCGTCGGCGAGGACCGAACCCCCAACCCAGCATCTAGCAAACGTGCTGCGCGCGGCTGATGCTGTGCGTTCGCCGCAGACGTGGAATGTTCGTGGTGCTAGTCGGAGCAAGTGGAGGCGGTGATGGGCGAAACGTTGCAGGGTCAGATCGCAATCATCACTGGTGGTACCCGTGGGATCGGCCTGGCCATCGCCCAGGCGTTCGCGGCCGAAGGCATCGCGATGGCACTGGTCGCACGTTCAGATGAGGCCGTCCGTATGGCTTGCGGCACCATCCAGGCCGCGGGTGGGCGGGCGATTCCGCTCCCGGCAGACGTCACTGATCAGCGGGCTGTCGCCTGGGTCGTCGAGGAGACCGTAAGGCAATTGGGGCCCGTCGATCTCCTCATCAACAACGCGGGGAGCGCCAGCGCAGGGGGTCCCATCTGGGAGATCGACCCGGAGACATGGTGGAAGGATGTCACAACGAACCTGTTCGGCACGTTCCTCTGCAGTCGAGCTGTCTTGCCGGGAATGATTGCTCGCCACAAAGGCAGAATCATCAATGTGGTGAGTGCGTTCGGAATCCACACACGGCCCGAGAGCACGCCATCTCCATATGCGTCGGCCTACAGCAGCAGTAAGGCGGCGGTGATGGTCTTGACGGAGAATCTCGCGGCAATGACCCACATGCATGGCGTCCGCGTCTTCGGTCTCAGGCCCGGATTCGTGCGAACTGCGATGCTCGAAGACGGCGCCAGCTCACCCGCGGGGAAACGATGGATCCCCGAACTGCAGGCCGTCCTCGATAGCGGGCGTCTCAACTCGCCGGAATTGGCAGCGCGATGGGTGACGTTTCTGGCGTCGGGTGAGGCTGATGCCCTTTCCGGCCGAGTGCTGAGTGTTACGTACGAAATGAGCACGTTGGTAGCGCGTAGTGATGAGATCTGCCGTGAGGGACGTTATTTCCTTCGCCTCATCGAGTAAGCTGACCGCGACCTCATCGACGGACATCGGGGATTGCGGTGCAAGGACCGGCAGCTTCGGCTCGAGCGTGCTGGCGCACCTGCCCGGACATGGACCATGCTGAAGTCGTGGTCGGCCGCCAACGACGAGGCAGCCCAGGCTCTTCGAGACATTGCCGCCCATCTGGTAGCGGTCTAGCAGGCCGCTAGATTGGAGCGGACCGGCGGCGCCGGCCGCTCAGCGCCTTCCCGTTATCCGGAGGACGAAGACATGCAGCCGGCGGACACCCGCACGCAGTGGGAAGGCGCAGCCCCCGGTTGGGCACGCTGGGAAGCGACCATCGCTACCTGGATGGAGCCCGCCACAGAGGCCATGCTCGCCATGGCAGGGGTCAACGTCGGTGCCCGGGTGCTCGACCTCGCCTGTGGCGCGGGGAGCCAGACGTTGCAGGCTGCCCGTCGGGTCCGCCCTCACGGGCACGTGGTCGCGAGCGACATTGCCGACACAATGCTGAGCCACGTGCGGGAAAACGCTCGCGCGGCCGGTCTGACCAATGTCATGACGTCGTCCGGTGCGGCAGAAGACCTCGACGTGTCCGCCGACAGCTTCGATGCGGTCATCTGTCGTCTTGGCCTGATGCTCTTTGTCGAACCAGCAAGAGCTCTCGCCGCCGTACGGCGCGCCCTCCGGCCCGGCGGCAAAATCGCGGCGGTGGTCTTCACCACACCTGCGGCCAATTCGTTTATGGCCCAACCCATGCAGACGCTGCTCCGCCACGCGGGCAAGACGCCCCCAGCGCCGGGGCAACCAGGGATCTTTGCACTCGGTGCGCCGGGCGTGCTCGAGCAGTTGTTGGTAGGCAGTGGCCTTGTGGACGTTCAGCAGCGCACCTTGGCCCTGACGTTGCGGATGTCATCTGCGGTGCAAGCGTTGGCGATGATGCAGGAGGCGTTCGGAGCGTACCGGGCCGTTATCAATGACCGTCCCGCAGCCGTGCAGGTCGCGGCGTGGGCGGAGGTCGCAGAGACGCTCAAGCGCTTCGAAACGCCCACGGGATTCGCCGCGCCCGCCGAGGTGCTGGTGGCTGCAGGCGCCAAGGCCGCGTGAGCGGTGCGGTGGGTGACGACGCGCAGCCTTGGAAGTGCACCCGCAAGTCGTTGCGTTAGGCAAGCACTTCAAGGGGCAGATCATTGTCGGTAAGGACCTGATGGAGATTTGAGGCCCGGGAGTACCGAGAGCAGAGCACGATGAGCAACGAACAGGCGGCACTCCTTGGGTAAGAAGTCGGGTTTCTCTATCGTCGGCACTCTTCCAAAGACCTTCCAACATCAGCAGCTCGGCTATGTCGATGTCTATGTACATGCATCGTTTTCTGAAACGACCAATGACCGCGAGAGACCTGTGGATACGTCGCGAGGAACGAACGGACCCCCGGAGCGGCTCGTGGGGCAGCCAGCGATCTGCGGTGCACGCTGACGTTGTCCGGAGAGGCGAACGATGAATCGCTTGGCCCTGGTCATTGCCGTGGTCCTTTGCTTCGCCGGGTCCGCGCTGGCTGAAGGCGGGCGGAAGGTCGAATACCTCAAAGAGGAGCCACCGACCGGCTCGGTGCCGTACCGCAAGGTGGTCTATGTGGATGACGGGACCTGTCCCTCGGGCCAGGTCAAGGAGATCACCGGCGGAAGCCAAACGAAGTCGATGCCGCGCAAGGTTCGCTGCGTCAAGCGGCCCGACTGATGATGCGCTTTGGGATCGCCCTGCCGAACTTCCGGCCATTCGGCACCCGCGATGTGTTGGTCGAGATCGCCCAGGAGGCCGAGGCCCTCGGGTACGACTCCATCTGGTCGACCGACGTGGTCGTGCAGACGCGGAGCGCCGAAGAAGTCGCTGCCTGGACCTGCTACGGTAGCCGGGATCCGGCGCGCGGTCAGAGAACATCGTGGAGGAGGCCATCGCACGCCGCGCCGTCAGGAGGTGATCTGAAGGTGCGCCACACGCTGCAGTGCCAAGCTCACCGCGTCGCGCGGCCGGGAGGAGCAGATGACCGAGCAGAACAAGAGGTTGGTGCGCGAGATTACCGAAGTCGTTTGGAACCGTCGAGGTCTCGAGCGGATTCCGGCGTTCTATGCCCCCGATTTTGTCGGAGACTATCTTCCGTACGCCCTTCGCGAAGGCCACGAGGGTGTCCGCGCAATGGTCGAAGGCGCCTGGACTGCATTTCCCGACTACCACGAGGAAGTTCACGAACTCATCGCCGAGGGCGATCGCGTCGTGGTCCATTTGACCATCTCCGGAACACAGAACGGCCAATGGGGACCATTGGGACCCACCGGGAAGAAAGCCACGTTCGACGAGATCGTGATCCTGCAGATTCGGGATGGTAAGGTCGTCAGGCAGCGTGGGGTGGTGGACAATCTATCGGCGCTGAGGCAGCTCGGCGTGGTACCGGCCCCGGGGTCCTGATCGACGGCCGCAGCCGATGCCCAATCTCGCGATCTGTGACGCGCTGATCTACGACGCCGACGGAGCCCTGGCCGCCACCGCGACGGGGATCGTCCAGGTCGTCGACGCGTCCAGGCGGCAGCGGCGCAAGGCCGCCGATCAGGCTCTCAAGGGTCTTCCCGGCGAGTGGCAGCTGTTCGCGCTCGGGCCGTAGTCACCCGTATGGACCCGAAGCTTCCCATTCGCGGTATCGACTACACGGTCATCTTTGCGCGTCAGATGGCCGCGATGCGCGAGTTCTACGGCACCACGCTCGGGTTTCCGTTGCACCGGGAGCTCAGCCCGCAATGGGTCGAGTTCCGGGTCGGTTCCAACCTGCTCGCGCTCACCGAGCGCGGCGGCAGATTCGACGATCCAGCGCCGCCGGTCGGCGCCCTGTCCTTGCAGCTGGCGTTCCGGGTTGCGCCCGGTGAGGTGGCAAGCTGCGCGGCGGTGCTGAAGGAGCGTGGCGTCGATATCGTGGCCGGGCCGACCGACCAGCCGTTCGGCCACCGCACGCTGTTCTTTCGTGACCCGGACGGCAACGTGTTGGAGATCTACGCGGAGATCTGACGCTGGAGGTGTGCCGAATGCACGGGCGAACTTGCGACGCTGGGACCGTCTCAACCGGTGAGCTCATGACGACGGCGCGAATGCGGTATTGGCTCGGCCGGATGACGACGGTGGGCATCATCGCCGTTCTGCTGATGGTCACGCCCGGTCTCGCCGCCGACGGGGCCGACGAGGCGTGGGCGGCCCTGGCGAAAGGTGGCTACGTGGCATTGATTCGCCACGGCAACGCGCCGCCCGGCTACGGGGGCGACCCGCCCGGGTTCCGATTCGACGACTGCGCGACGCAACGCAACCTGGATGAAGCTGGACGTGAGCAGGCGAGAGCGCTGGGGGAGGCATTTCGCCACCACGGGGTGGTCGTGCAGCGTATCCTGGCCTCGCCGATCTGCCGCTGCATCGACACCGGGAAGCTGATGGCGGTCGGTCCGGTCGAAACGTCGTGGGGCCTCCTTCCCGACGTCGGTACGAGCAGGACTCGGCTGCTGGAGCTGGAGCAGATCGTGTCATCGTGGCGCGGACCGGGCACGCTCGTGCTGGTCACGCACGGCATCACCGTGGGACGCCTGACCGGATTCACGCTGGAACAGGCGGAAACGCTCGTCCTGCAACCGGCGCCGGGAAAGTCGCCGGGCGGGCACCTGCCCCGAGGCGGGAGCCTGGTGGGGCGGATCCCTGCACCCAAGTAGCGACCTATGACGCTCTCCCCGGTCCATCTCACAGCCGGCATTGCGGTCCTGGTCCTGCTGGTTGCGCCGGCCGCCTTCGGCCAGGCTCCCGCCGGCTCATACCGCACGTTCCGGCCGGACGGGCCGGGCCCCCACCCCGCGGTCGTCCTGCTCTCCGGCTGTGACGGCTTCCGCCCCTCCTTCGCCCCGACGCTCTACGAGCGCCGCGCCGCGGAGCTTCGCGCGCTGGGCCAGCTGGTCATCTTCGCGGACTACCTGGGCCGTCGCGGATTGAAGTCCTGCGCGGCGACCATCACCCACGCGGACGCGGCGCGGGACCTGGTCGCGGCCGCGGCCTGGCTCGCCTCCCGGCCCGAGGTGGACCACGCGCGCATCACCGCGATGGGATGGTCGTACGGTGGCCGCGCCGTGCTCACCGCGCTGGCGAAGCCTCCTCAGGGGCAGTTGAGCTTCTCCCGCGCGGTTGTCTACTATCCCGATTGTCGCGTGCTCGAGCCGTGGAAGACGACGCGACCGGTGTTGATGCTGCTGGGCGGCGGCGACGACATGACTCCCGCCCGGCTGTGCGAGGAGGCCGTCAAGGGCGTCACGACGGTGAAGATCGTGGTGTACCCGGGCGCCTTGCACGCCTTCGACGTGCCCGACCTGCCGGCCCGGATGAAGCTCGGCTTCGCGACCATCGGCTACCAGCCGGAGGCGACGGCGGCCGCGCGAAAGGAAGTCGAGCAATTCCTCGCGCCACCCGGGGATGTGAATGGCAAAAGAAGGGAACAGCCATGAACCAGAAGCGTGTTGCGGAGAACCTCGCTGCGGTCGACGCTCACTTTCACAGCGAGGCCGAGAACGAGATAGCCGCCGCGCTCGAGTTGTACACGGATGATATCGTCTGGGAGGCGCCGGCTCTCAACGGCCTGAATCGCTCCTATTCCGGCAAAGAGGCGGTGGCGGAGAACTACCGTGAACTCTGGGCATCGATGCGCGACGTCAAGTTCACGTTCCTTCAACGCTTCGCGACGGTGGATCGCGTCGTCGACGACAGCCTGGTGACCTTCGAGGTCATCCGCGATGGGTATTGGCACTTTCCCGTCGGATCCAAGATCGAGATGCGGCTGGTGCACATCTTCGAGATGAGGGACGGGAAGATCTCACGTGAACTGGTGTTCGACATGGGACGGCCGCGGAGTTGAAAGCGCCGTCTAACGAGCGGCTGGAGCGAACCGGCCACCGCATCGGCCCTGGCGGCCAAGTAGGCGACCACGCGAACCAGGCCTGGTGCGCATGAATAGTATCGGCGAGAGCTTCGGCTTCGAGTGCTCGACGTGTGGCGCCTACCACGTCGGCATGCCGAGCTTTGGCTGGGACTGGCCCATCCAGTACCTCACGGTGCCCGAGACCGAGCGGCACGCACGCACAGAGCTCGGTCCGGACGACTGCGTCATCGACGGCGAGTGGTTCTTCGTCCGCGGCTGCCTCGATATCCCGGTAGTCGGTCATACCGAGCCCTTCTCCTGGGGTGCATGGGTCTCACTGAGCCGCTCGAGCTTCGAGCGCTACGCCGAGCTACACAGGGACCCGAGCCGCGAGCCTGGAGCCCGCTTCCTTGGCTGGCTCTCGAGCGTGATTCCGGGGTACCCGGACCCTGGCAAACCGCCTCTCAAGGCGGCGATTCATGTGCGCCCATGGCCCAGCCGGCCCTGCATCGAACTCGAACCCACCGACTACCCGCTTGCGGTCGAACAGCGCGAGGGAATCTCGTCGGATCGCGTTCGCGAGATCGCCGAGCGGGTCATGCACCCGGCACGCGGCAGCGACGGCTTCCGTGATGGCGACGTCCCTGTCTAACATGACGAACGGCCTGACGACGGCTTCGCGTTGCTCAGCCGCCGCACGTCATCGTCCGAGTCAGGCGGAGTGACTCGGCCATGCCGGGCTGGAAACACGACGTCGGGCGCCGCCTCGATGCGCTCATCGTGCGTGCCGTTCCCGGCGTCCGCAAGGCAGTCAAGTGGAACTCGCCTTTCTATGGCGTCGAGGGGCAGGGCTGGTTCCTCAACTTTCATTGCTTCACGAATTACGTCAAGGTGGCCTTCTTCCGCGGTACGTCACTGCGTCCTCTGCCCTCCGGAGAGTCCAAGCACGAGGAAGTGCGCTACCTGGACATCCACGAGAACGACCACCTCCACGAAGCTCGACTCGTCACGTGGGTGAAGCAAGCCAGCCAATTGCCCGGCTGGGGCAAGGGCTGAGGGCATGCAGAAGGACAAGTCTCCGTCTCGGCTGATAGACGCGAGAATCGAGCAACTCGGTGACTGGCGGGGCAAGGTGCTGAGCCGGCTCCGGACCCTCGTCAAGGAAGCCGATCCCGAAGTCGTCGAGGAGTGGAAGTGGAGAGGGGTTCCGGTGTGGTCGCACGATGGGATGATTTGCACCGGCGAGACCTACAAGCACGTCGTGAAGATGACCTTCGCCAGGGGAGCGGCTCTGAGGGATCCTTCGGGCCTCTTCAACTCCAGCCTCGACGGGAACACGAGGCGTGCCATCGATTTCCGCGAGGGCGAAAAACTGGACGAGGAGGCGTTGAAGAGGCTCGTTCGCGCCGCCGTGGCTCTGAACAGGTCCAGGGCCAGAAGCTGATCCGCGCGCCACCCGCATGCCGCCGGTCACGGTAATCAGACCACCAACCGAGGAGGAGGCACGCCTCCTGGGCGCGCCTCCGGCCAGGCTCTTCGGTTGGTGGACCGGTCTCGTGTCGGGCATCGGCGTCTTCGCACTGGCGTTTCTTCTCGTTCTCCTCGGCTCGCCCATCCTTCCTCTCCCGGCGACCGTTCCTGCGGCCATCGCGGTGGGCTTTGGCGGATTCCTGGCCTGGTACGTCTACGTCCAGCGCCGCCACCGCCGATCGCATCGCCGGTCAGCGGCTGGGATGGCTCGCGAAGCGGCCGCCGGACATGTGAAGTCCACCACCTACACCATTCGAGACGCGGTCGCGGTCGAGGAATCCGAGGATGAAGGCTTGAGCTTCTATCTCTTGCTGGACGATGGCCGAACCCTGTTCTTGTCGGGGCAATACCTCTATGAGCCCGTCGAGGCCGGGTTCCCGTGGACTTCCTTCGAGCTTGTCCGAGCGCCCGTCGCCGGCTATGTCATGCGCATGGTCTCACACGGCCCCTCTCTCAGGCCGAGCCGGACGCGCGCCCCGTTCACCGGGGCCGAGTACAGGTCTCGCGTCGTCCCGGATGACGGAGACATCGCGACCCGCGATTTCGATGCCCTCAAGCGCGCGGGCTGATCGTCGTCGGGCTGACGGGGTGTCCTCGCGATGAAGCGAAGCGTGCCTCCACGGATCTACTGCATTCCGGCGACAAAGGCGCCGGTGGTGGCCGTGATCACGCGCGGCCCGACGAACTGGTGTCACGTGGGCCGCTGGGATCTGGATCGGCGACGGTATGAGGCCGGCGCGTGGCTCGGTGGACGGATCTTTCCGCGACGCTCCGATCTCTCGCCCGATGGGCGGTTCCTCTGCTACTTTGCGCACAAGCCCAGCGCGACGTGGGAGCACGGCGAGGCATATGTGGCCCTGTCGAAGCTGCCCTGGCTCACCGCGTTGCACGCGTTCCGCACGTGTGGCACCTGGACGCGCGGCTACTACTTCACCGAGGACAAGGACTGCGAGAACCCGGCGGATATGGACCTTGCCGATGCCTTACGGGTTGCGCTCGATCGCGGTGGTTCAGTTCGCAAACGAAAGGCGGCGCGGTTGGGAGGAAGCGAGAGACTCGCCCCGACGCGATCCCGCCGATGCGTGGGATCAGCATCGCAACGCGCGCATGCAGAAACGCCAGCCCGGCGGCGATCGCCTCCTGGGCGTGGAGAGCCTCGGCTGGCCCGGCGGTGAATTCGGGGTCGATCAGGCGATCGACGGCCTGCGTGTCAACTACTGGCTGGAGGCCGGTGGAGAGATCCACCGGTTGGATCACCTCCAATGGGCGGACTGGGATCGCGACGGACGTCTCCTGGCCGCCACGCGGAGCGGGAGGCTGCAGGTCGTGAGTCTCGACGGGGATCGCTCGGAGGTGCTGTTCGAGGAGGACCTGTCTCTCTCCGAGCCCAACCCGACCGCTTCGCCGGCATGGGCCCGGCGATGGTGAGCGCCTTGAGCGCAAACGAGCATCAGAAAGGAGACTCGCGCGATGTCTGAAGTCGGCGTGCGCTATATGATCGACGATGTGCCCGCGGCGCTACAGTTCTACACGAAGCTCCTGGGGTTCACGGTGGAGCATGATGCCTCACCCGCGTTTGCCGCGGTGTCGCGTGACGGCGTCCGGCTGCTGCTGAGTGGCGAAGGTAGCTCCGGGAAGCGGCCGCTTTCCGACGGTCGGCGTCAGGTACCTGGCGGCTGGAACCGGATTCACCTCACGGTGACGGATCTCGAGACGGAGGTCGAGCGGCTGCGGGGTGCCGGCGTGGCGTTTCGCACCAATGAGATCGTGAGTGGGCCGGGGGGTGCGCAGGTCATCGTCGACGACCCCTCGGGAAACCCGATCGAGATATTTCAGGCGCGACGCTGACAGCGATCCGGACGGCAACGTGCTGGAGATCTATGCCGAGATCTAGCGCGCATGGGACAGGCCGATCCGCCCGTCAGGCGGATCAGCGTGCGGCGGGCCGCCACGCTCGCTCGAGGCGCGACACGATGAAGCGGCCGCGGCGGGAGCCCCGGGCCGCGCGGAAGCTCGCCTTCGTCCTCGTTCCTGGCGCGGGTGGACGCGCGTGGTACTGGCACCTGGTGGCGCCGCGCCTTCGAGCGCGCGGCCATGAGGCCCTTCCGGTCGAGTTGCCGGCTTCGAACGACCGGGCCGGCCTTCCGCAGTACGCGGCGGCCGTGGTCAGGGCGATCGGCAAGCGGGATCCAGCCCGCGTGGTTCTGGTCGCGCAGTCGCTCGCCGGCTTCACGGCGCCGCTGGTCTGCGAGAGGATGCGAGTCGCGATGCTGGTGCTGGTGAACGCGATGATCCCGAGGCCGGGGGAGACGCCGGGCGAGTGGTGGGAGAATACCGGGCACGCCGAGGCGAAGCGTCGGCAGAACGTCCGTGACGGACGCGGGGCGGAGGCCCCCTTCGACCCACGCGTCGAATTCTTCCACGACGTCCCACCGACGGTGGTCGACGAGGCCTGGGCGCAGGGCGAGCCCCGACAGTCCGATACCGTATTCGGATCTGCCTGTGGTTTCTCGACGTGGCCGACCGTGCCGACCCGCGTGCTCGTGGGGCGCGATGATCGGTTCTTTCCCGCGGAGTTCCAGCGTCGAGTGGCGCGCGAGCGGCTCGGCATCTCGGCCGACGAGATGCCCGGCGGACACCTCCTCGCGCTGAGTCAGCCGGCAGAGCTGTCGGCGCGATTGATGGCGTACGTCACGACAGACTAATTCGTCAGGAGTGAGCCCGATGAGTGCCAGGCAGATCGTCGTGCTGGGAGGCGGGTTCGCGGGGCTCTGGAGCGCCGTCGGCGCCGCCCGCAAGCTGGATGAGCTCGGGTTCGGGCCGGAGACCGCGGAGATCACCCTGGTCAATCGCGACGGCTACCACGCAATCCGCGTGCGCAACTACGAAGCGGACCTGAGCGAGGTCCGCGTGCCCCTCGACGAGGTGCTCGGACCCATCGGCGTCCGGTGCGTGGAGGGCGACGTGGCCGGTCTCGACCTGGCCGGGCAAGCCGTGACCGTGAGCACCGCGGGAGGGCCGACGACGCTTCCCTACGATCGGCTGGTGTTCGCCCTGGGCAGCCAGGTGGCCCGCCCGAACGTGCCCGGGCTCGCCGAGCACGGCTTCGACGTCGATACCTACGACGGCGCGGCGCGGCTCAATCGACATCTCGAGTCGCTGCTCGGCGTGCCCGCCTCCGCCGGACAATGGACCGTGATGGTCGTCGGCGCGGGCCTGACCGGGATCGAAGCGGCGACCGAGATGCCGGGGAAGCTGCGGGCGATCCTGGATCGAGCCAACCCGGCGCCGCCATTCCGCGTGATCCTGGCCGACCATGAGCCGCGGGTCGGCTCGGACATGGGCGACTCCGCCCGCCCGGTCATCGCGGAAGCCCTCGCCGCGCTGGGGATCGAAACCCGGCTCGGAATCGGGATCGTCGCGGTCGGGCCCGCCGGGGTGACGCTCGCGTCGGGCGAGGAGATCGCCGCGGCCACCGTGGTCTGGTGCGCCGGGATGCGCGCGAACCCCCTGACGCGACTGTTTCCGGTCGAGCACGACCGATTCGGCCGGATCCCGGTGGACGCGTTCATGCGCGTCCAGGGCGTGGCCAACGCGTTCGCGGCCGGCGACGTGGCCCGGGCCATGATGGACGACCAGCACGCGTCGGTCATGTCCTGCCAGCACGGGCGGCCGATGGGGCGCTTCGCCGGCCACAACGTGGTCTGCGATCTGTTCGGGCTGCCCATGCTGCCGCTGCACATTGCGTGGTACGTGACCGTGCTGGACCTCGGGCCGTGGGGCGCGGTGTACACCGAGGGCTGGGACCGCCACGTCGTCACCAAGGGCGAGGCGGCGAAGAAGACCAAGCAGATCATCAACTGTCAGCGGATCTATCCGCCCCTGACCGGGAATCGCAACGAGATCCTGGCCGCGGCCGCGCCGATCGTCCAGCCGCCGCCCGCGAGCTATCGTTGAGCGCCCAGTCCATGTATAACTGAACACCGCGAAGGCTCATGAACGCATGGCTCCGCTTCCCGTGACGGCCGGCCCGCGCCGGCCGCGTTCCTGGCGGGGTGTGGCCTTCGTCGCGCTGGTCCTCGTCCTGCTGGGTGGTCTTCAACACCTCGGCACCGGCTGGGGCACGTGGCCGGTGGGCGATGCGCACGCGCAGCAGCCGCCCGCCGGGAGGATGTACCGCATCGGGTTCCTCAGCCAGGGTCAGCCCCCGAAGACCTACATGGATGCCCTGCGGCAGGGGCTACGCGAGCGCGGATACGCCGAGGGCCGCAACTTCGTGTGGGAGATGCGCGCGACCGACGGTAGCCTGGACCGCCTGTCGCAGTTCGCCGATGAGCTGGTGCGGTTGAAGGTGGACGTCATCCTGGCTCGCGCCTCGTCGGGCGCGACGGCGGCCAAGAAGGCGACCTCGTCGATCCCGATCGTGTTCTTCGCGGTGTACGCACCGGTCGAGATCGGCCTGGTGCCGAGCCTGGGGCACCCGGGCGGCAACATCACGGGCGTCGCGGTCAACGCCTCGGACATGGCCGGCAAGCGCGTGCAGCTGCTGAAGGACCTGGTGCCCGGCCTCAAGCGGGTCGCGATGCTGTCGCATCCGCCGCACCCGACCAATGCGGTGCAGCTCCAGGGGGCGGAGGCGGTCGCGCGGAGCATCGGCGTGCAGCTGGAGGCGGTGCCGGTGCACAGCGCGGCCGACTTTGCGTCCGCGCTCAAGGCGCTTCGCGGCATCGACGGGGTCCTGAACGCCGATACGCCGCTCTTCGTCACGAACCGCGCCCATCTCGTGAGCGCGGTGGCCGAGAGCCGGCTGCCCGCGATCTATCCGGCCCGGGTCTATGTCGAGGCCGGCGGCCTCTCCTCGTACGGGCCGCACGTGGCGGAAGTGTGGAAGCGTGCCGCCGACTACGTCGACAAGATCTTCAAGGGAGCCAAGCCCGGCGACCTGCCGATCGAGCAGCCGACGACGTTCGAGCTGGCGATCAACAATCGGACGGCCCGAGCCATGGGCCTGACGATTCCCCCGTCGCTCTCGCTGCGCGCGGACCGCATCGTCGAATGATGGGCGCACGCGCGAGAGGCCGGTGAGGCGCGTCGCGGTGTTCGGCAACGCGGGCGGCGGCAAATCCACGCTCGCGCGGCGCCTGGCCGCGGTCACCGGGTTGCCGCTGTACGTGATCGACAAGATGCAGTTCCGCGACGGAGGCGACGCGGTCCCCACCGACGAGTACCTGCGGCGCCACGCCGAGCTGCTGAGCCGCGACGAGTGGATCATCGACGGCTTCGGCAGCGTCGCCTCGGCGTGGGAGCGCTTCGCGGCGGCCGACACCCTGGTGCACGTCGATCTGCCGCTGACGACGCACTACTGGTGGGTCACCAAGCGGTTGATCACCGGCCTGTTCACGCCCCCCAAGGGGTGGCCCGAGCGGAGCCCGCTCTGGAGCAGCTCCATGATGAGCTACCGGGTGATCCCGCGCTGTCACCGCGCGCTCACGCCGAAATATCGTCGGCTGATCGAGGAAAGCGCCTCGTCGAAGCGGGTGCATCACCTGCGATCGCGGGCCGAGATCGAATCGTTCATCGCGGCCGCCGGCCGCGCGCAGGGCACTCGCGCGGCCGATGGCCGCGGCTAGGCGGGGGAGGACGCATGGATCCCAGCACCGAGCGACAGGGCTTGCAGTGGCAGGTCGGCGTGTGGGACCGCCTCTCCCAGCTCTACGTGCAGGAGATCGACCCGCGCTTCGCGTCCGTCGTGAGCAACGTGCTCCGGCGCGGCGGCTTGAAGTCGGACTATCACGTCATGGACCTGGGCACCGGGACCGGCTCGGTGGCGATCGGTGCGGCCACGCTGGTCGGTTCGACCGGACGGGTCACCGCGGTCGACATCAGCCCGGACATGCTGGCGATGGCCCGGCGCCGGGTGGCCGAATCCGGCCACGCGAACGTGGACCTGCGCGAGGGCCGGGCCGAGCAGCTGCCCGCCGCGGACGCATCGGTGGACGTGCTGCTGGCCTCGCTGAGCCTGATGTACGTCATCGACCGCGCCGCGGCGGCTCGCGAGATGCGACGGGTGCTGCGGCCCGGGGGACGGCTCGTGGCCGCGGTCTGGGCCGCCGCCGAGCAGTGCGACATCGTCCTGTTCCAGCAGACGGCGGGGCGGTTCGCCCCGACGCCGCCGGTGCCCGGCGTCGGGCCCGGCTCCCTGGCCGATCTCTCCGGCTTCCTGGCGCAGCTCACCGAGGCGGGCATCGTCGCCTCCGTGGAGACCGAGGAGCTGGGCTTCGATTTCCCGAGCTTCGATCTGGCCTGGGAGGTGCTCGCCGGGGTGACGACGGCCCAGCTCCCGCCCGAGAGACAGCAGGAAGCGAAGGCGGCGGTGCAGGCCGCCATGTGGCCGGATGGTCGGGGGCCTCGCCACTTTCGCAACGTGACCCAGTTCCTGGTCGGCCGCGCGCGGTGAGGCGGGGACGCAATTCCTGAAGCTCGCGCTGGTCGCGATGGGATACGTCGCGGCATTCCTCATCGCGTGCGCGGTGGTCGCGGTCCGCATCGCGACCACCAGCGGCCCCGACGCGCAGGCGTCCAGCGGCATGTACGCGTTCGGCGATGCCGTGCTCTTCACCGGCGTGTTCGGGATCTGCTCGCTGGCGCCGACGGGCGGGCTTCTCTATCTGCTCCGGCCCTACCGTCGCTTCTGGACGGGGCTCGCGGTGCTGGCGCTCGCGCTGGCCGTGACCGGTGTCAGCGCCGCGGTGCTCTTCGCGGTCGGCCGGCAGGCGACGATGTCGCCTCTGGCCACGCTGGCCATGGCCTCGGTGCTCCGGATCCTGGTGGCGCCGCTCTTCGCGATCACGTTCGTCGTGTTCGCGGTGTTCTCCCCGTATCGCGCGCCGCGCGTCGCGTTCCTGGCCGCGAGCGCGGTGGAGGTGGTCGTGAGCGCATACGGCGCGTTCGTCTGGGTCGCTCCGCTGCTCCTCGACAGGGTATAGTCGTCGCGGGCGGAAGCGGGCGTGAGTCGGAGACGGAGGCGGCCTGAGGAGGACGCGGTGGCGAATACGGCGGTTCGCGACGCGATCGAGAAGCTCTCCAAGGTCTTCACTGACGAGCCGGAGCGGGCGTCCTCCAAGGACGCTCCGGCCACCGCGATCCTGGAGGAGGGCTTGCGAACGCAGGTGAGGGGGCAGCGCGGAGAGCGGCTCGCGACCGACATGGCGCCCGCGCTCGGCGGCGGCGGCTCGGCGCCGAGCCCGGGCTGGCTGCTCCGCGCCGCGATCGCATCGTGCCATGCGACGGTGATCGCGATGCGGGCGGCCCAGGTCGGGATGACCCTCACGTCGCTTCAGGTCACGGTGTCGAGCGAATCCGACGGTCGGGGATTGCTCGGAACCGACGAGAAGGTCTCCGCCGGGCTGTCTGGTCTGCGCACCCACGTCACGATCGGGGCGACGAAGGCCACTGCCGATCAGCTCCGAGAGCTCGTGCACTGGGCGGATCAGCACTCCCCGGTCGGTTGTACGATTCGCGACTCGCCCGAGACGGCGGTCGAGATCGACGTCGTGTGATCCGGCTCGTGGTGTTCGACATGGACGGCGTGCTCTGTCGCTACCGGCGGGAGCGCCGCCTGGCTCTGCTCGCGTCGTGGAGCGGGCGCAGCGCAGAGGAGATCGATGCCGCCATCTGGCGGTCGGGGTTCGAAGACGAAGCGGAGCGCGGCCTCCTCTCCGCGGACGACTACCTGAAGGGATTCGGCGAGCGCATGGCATATCCCTTGTCCGTCGCCCAGTGGGTGGACGCGCGACGGGCGGCGATGGAGCCCGATCTGGCGGTGCTCGAGCTGGCCCGCCAGGTGCGCGAGCGGTGTGCGGTCGGGATGTTCACCAACAATCCTTGGCTGCTGAAGCGACACATCGGCGAGGTATTTCCCGCCGTCTCCGAGGTCTTCGGGGCGCGAGCCGTGTTCTCGGCGGAGCTCGGCCGGTGCAAGCCGGATCCGGAAGCCTTCCGTCGCCTGGCCGCCCGTCTGGATGTTGCCACCGGTGAGATGCTCTATCTCGACGACGACGCCGCCTACGTGGAGGGTGCCCGCGAGGCTGGATCGCCGGCGGATCGGGTGAGCGGGGCGGCTGAGGTGCGCGCGAGCCTTGCGGCTCACGGGCTCGTCCACGATTGACATGAAGGAGACCGATATGACCGGAACGTACTCCGCTGGTCGTGGGCGTCGCGGCTTCCTCAAGCTGGCCGGCGCCGGGTTCGGTGCCGTCGCCCTTGCCGCCAGGCCGGGCGGCGCGTGGGCGCAGTCGTCGACGGGCGCCCCCCTCAAGATCGGGTCGGTCGGGGCCGGCCGCATGGGCAGCGCCCTCGGTGCGCTGTTGGTCAAGGCCGGGCACCCGATCATGTTCTCCTCCCGCCATCCGGAGAACCTGAAGGACCTCGTGCAGCGCCTGGGACCGCTGGCCCAGGCCGGCACCGTGGAGCAGGCCATCGCCTTCGGCGACGTGGTGGTGATGGTCGTGCCCTACTCGGCGCTGGAAGGTATCGGCAAGGCGCATGGCGCCGCGTTGGCCGCCAAGCCGCTGGTCCTCGACATCTGCAACCCGATCGCCCGGCGCGACGGCCCCGAGCTGGTGAAGTGGGCGAACGACCAGGGCGGAGCCGGGCTGGCCAGCGCCAAGCTCCTGCCCGGATCGCACATCGTGCGCGCATTCAACGCGATCAGCTATCTGCGGGTGGAGTCCATCGCTCATCGGCCCGGCGGGCTGGTCGGCGTGCCGATCGCCGGCGACGACCCGAAGGCGATCAGCCTCGCCGAGCGCATCATCCGGGGGATGGGCTTCGAGCCGGTCCTGGTCGGCGGCCTCGCCAAGGGCAAGTACCTGGTCCCCGGCACGCCGCTGGCAGAGGAGCACACGCCCGGGGAGATTCGACGAATCGCCGCCGGCCTGCCCTGAGGGGCGCCGGCGTCGACCATCCCCGGCCGGCGGGCGCATGACGCATCGGCGCCCGCAGCGGGGTGAAGTACCTGCAGTAGGACATCGCCAGTGTCGGGCTACAATCTTGCCGGCTCCACGACCTTCATTCGGGCGCTCGGACGAGATGAAAGGAACGCGTAGATGCTGACGATGCTCTACTGGGGCGGCGCGATCGTCGCGGTCATTGTGCTGGGCGCGTTCTGGCTGAAGCGTGCCATGCGGCCGCCACGTCGGCTCGCGTCGGTGCCATGGGAACTCACCACCCGGGCCGTCATTCCCGGGATCCCGGGCGCCCGCTACCTGGTCGGCGTGGACATCGAGCCGTTCGTCCACGACGTGCTGGCCGCTCGGCAACGCGAAGAAGACGTTCTGGCCCGTTCCGGCCACACCGGGCCACCGCCGCCGGCCGACCTGCTCGTCATTTCCGGGGGCGGCGACAACGGCGCGTTCGGATCGGGGGTGCTCTGCGGCTGGACCGATGCGGGAAACCGGCCGGCATTCAAGAGCGTCACCGGCATCAGCACCGGGGCGCTGATCGCCCCGCTCGCATTCGTGGGGAGCGAGTACGACCCGTTGCTCAAGAAGATCTACACGTCGGTGACGCCGGCCGACATCATGGAGAAGCGCAATATCATGGCCGCGGTCACCAACGACGGCATGGCAGACAACCGCCCGCTCTGGGACCTGATCTCCAAGTCGATCGACGAGACCCTGCTGTCCCGGATCGCGGAGGAGCATCGCAAAGGGCGCATCCTCCTCGTCGGCACCACCAACCTCGATGTGCGCCAGCCGGTCATCTGGAACATGGGCAAGATCGCGGCCAGCGGCAGTCCCCGGGCGCTCGATCTCTGCCGGGCCATCCTGCTGGCCTCGGCGGCCCTCCCCGGGGTCTTCCCCCCGACGATGATCCGCGTCGAGGTGGACGGCGTGCCCTACGAAGAGATGCACGTGGATGGTGGAGCCTCGGCCCAGGCCTTCCTCTACCCGCCGAGCATGGGCCACGTGGCGCGGACCCTGGGACAGGAAATGGAGCGTGAGGGCCGGGTCTACGTCGTCCGGAACTCCACCTTCGGCGCCACCTGGTCTCGGATCGAGCGACGGACGATCGACATCGCCGGCCACGCCATCACGTCACTGATCCACACGCAGGGTCTCGGCGATCTCTATCGCATCTACGTGACGGCCCAGCACGACGGGTTCGATTTCAACCTGGCCTACATCGATCGCGACTTCAAGTTCGAGGGAAAGAAGGAGGAGTTCGACACCCCCTACATGCAGGCCCTCTTCGACTACGGCTACCGCCTCAGCCACCAGGGCTATCCGTGGAAGAAGACCCCGCCCGGTCTCGAGACCCCGCTGGGGCTCTGAAGCCACCGGCACGCCGTCGCTCCGGGGCCGACGGAGACGGCGACCGCGCCATGACCGCATCGCGCCTGAAGGTCGACCTCCGCGTTCCGGTGGGAGCGACGGTACCCGCGGTGGTCGACTTCATCGCGCGCTGCGAGGACGCGGGCTTCGACGGCGTGGGCGTGCACGATCATCCGCACCGTGGTCGCGACGTGTACATGACGCTGGCCCTGGCGGCCGCGCGAACCCGGCGCCTGCGCCTCTATCCCGCCACGTCGAGCCCGGTCGTGCGCCACCCGCTGCTGCTCGCATCGGCGGCGCACTCGCTGCAAGAGATCGCGCCCGGTCGCGTATGCCTGACGGTGGCGCCGGGATTCCTGGCCGCCCGCGCCGTCGGCCGGCCTCGCGGCACGGTGGCGGTCATGCGTGAGGCGGTGCTGGCGATCCGCCGACTGCTCGCCGGGGAGCCGGCCGAATTCGACGGGCAGACCAGTCGGCTGCTCGACGCCGGCGGCCCGCCGCCGCCCGTCTATCTCCTGGCCGCCGGGCCGCGCATGGTCGAGCTGGCGGGAGAGGTCGCCGACGGCGCCATACTGATGGTCGGGCTGAACGCGCAAGCGATCCGGGCGGCCCGGCAGCATCTCGAGGCGGGAGCGCGGCGCGCCGGACGATCGCTGGCCGGCTTCCACACCATCTTCATCGTCACGATGGCGTTGGCCCATCGGCGGGAGGACGCCCAGCGCTGGCCGCAGCGCCGGGTCGCGCCGGGCCAGAGTTTTCTCACCTACCCGAGCGCCGCCAATCTGTACTGGCTCCGCCACGCCGGGATCGAGCTCGCGGCGGATCATGACCCGACGGCGCTGTCCGATGCGACGGCGGCGCGAGTGTGCGACGCGTTCGGGTTGTTCGGACCGGCCGAGCACTGTCGTGACCGGCTGCTGCGGGCGCGGGAGGAGGCCGGGGTCGATCACGTCTTCGTCTTCCCGGCGCACACGGTGGCAGGAGGCGGCGACATGCCCGTCCGTGAGGTGGAGGCCTTCACCCGCATCATGCGTCCGGCCTTCTCGGCGTGACACCCGTCGAAGCGAACCGTGTGAGGCGGTATCTCACGAGGGTCGGGTGGGTCTGCGCCGCCTACCACGTCCTCATGGTGGGCCCTGGCGTCATCCGCCATGGCGCGCCTGCGGGCGCGACCCCGACGCTGGCCACGCGCGCGACGGCGCCCGGGTCGGCCGTGCAGAGGGTGGCCGAGATGGCGTAGGGTGGTGCAGAGCCGCGGTACCGCGGCCGCCGCCCCGTGGGGAACGGGCCGGTACCGACATGGAGGAGATCCGATGACGAGAGCCGGGTGGAGCCTTTCGATGGGCCTGTTCGCGCTGGTGCTGGCCGGATGCGCGTCGGAAAAAGGCGTCATGCTGGTCGACGACGAGAGTCGAGTCCGGGGATGCCGCCCGCTCGGCACGGTGTCCGACAACGAGATGGAGGATCTCCAGAAGAAGGCGGCGAAGCTGGGCGGCAACGTCGCCCTGATGACCCCCCAGCGCAAGGCGAAGGGCGGGATGTTCGGGATGCAGGAGTACATGACCGCCGACGTGTACTCCTGCGAAGGGACTCGATGAGGGCGCGGCCATGCCGCGGCTCTTCTCGTACGGCACGCTCCAGCAGGAGGGGGTGCAGCGGTCGACGTTCGGGAGGCGGCTCGACGGGGAGGCCGACGAGCTGGTCGGATTCGAGCAATCGCTGGTGAAGATCGAGGACGCGCGGTTCGTGGCCACGAGCGGCACGGCTCATCACCCCATCGTGCGGTTCAACGGCCGGAGCGACAGTCGCGTGCGCGGGACGGTGTTCGAGCTCTCCGAGCAGGAGCTGCTCGCCCTGCAGTGGGGCCGCGGCACCATCAAGTTCCGCAAGGTCGAGATCAAGCCGCTGTGATGCTCCGGCACACGCACCAGGTCGTCGGGTACGAGGGCCCATGGCCGAGCCGCTCCGGCCGCTGAACCTCCGACGCTGGATCGAGGAGCACCGCGAGCTGCTGAAGCCGCCGATCGGGGCGGAGGTGGTCTGGAAGGACTCGCAGTTCATGGTGATGGTCATCGGCGGTCCGAACGCGCGCCGGGACTTTCACATCGATCCGCGCGACGAGTTCTTCTACCAGATCGAAGGCGACATGGTGCTGGAGTACATCGACCGCGAGGGCCGGCGGCAGCACGAGCACATCCGGGAGGGCGACGTGTTCCTGCTGCCCGCGAACACGCCGCACTCGCCGCAGCGCATGGCCAACACGGTCGGCCTGGTGGTGGAGCCGGTGCGCGGCCCCGACGAGCCGGAGAGCTACGCGTGGTACTGCGAGCGGTGCGACGCTCGGCTCTACGAGCTGTCGCGCGGCGAAGGCGACCTCCTGCGCGACCTCGAGCGCGTCGCGCAGCGATTCAACGCGAGCGAAGAGCTTCGCACGTGCCGCGCGTGCGGCTACGTGCAGCCGGTGGCCACCGGCCCCCGCGTCCCGCCGGCGTAGGCCCGTGATGGAGTGAGGCGGTACCGTTGCGCCGCTCGGCCCCGCCGCGGTCGGCTGGACCCTGGTGGTCGCGGCGCCGCGGTCGGGCGCGGCCGCCGAGCACGCCGGCCGCTATGCGGGAACGATCAGCTGTGAGGTCCTGCCGGGGCAGACCACCCAGCCGCTCAAAACCGAGTTGTCGATGACGATCGCGGGTGGGCAGGCGTCGTACGAGCGCGAGGTCCTTCGGCCGACCAGCACGGCACGACTCGGCGTCACCGAGCGCGGCACCGGCACCGTGACGCCGAGCGGCGACGTGACCCTGACCGGCGCCGCCGCGGGGCAGACGTGGAGCGACGAAGCGACCTATCGCGGTCGGCTCGAGGGCAGGGCGGTGAGCCTGTCCGGCGCGCAGCGCTGGCGTTTGCCCAGCAACGCCACCCACTCACGCCCCTGTACCGTGGCCGTCTCGAAGGCGGACTAGCGGAGCAAGAATTCGTCGGTAAGACGTACCCGCCCCGGCGGTTGGTACGCCGCGATATCGACCGTTTTTCAGGGGCTTCCATCTCGGCACGCCTCGTGCCCTCTGAGGCAAGGAGGCCGGCCATGGAACACAACGAACGAGCGCGCCGTTACGGCCGCCTGCTCTGCGTATCGGCGGTCACGCTGACCATCCTGACCGGCTGCGCCCGCAGCTGGTCGCTCTCCGACAGCGCCGACGAGCAATTTCGCCGCGACGCGCTGGCGTGCGAGCGCGATGCGGAGCGGCAATCGCCTACGCCGAAGACGGAATCCGCCGCGCCGGTCGGCTTCGTCCACCCGCGCGCGGACTACACGATGGCGCCAGGCGGACTGCCGAGCCAGCTGGGCACGCAGACCGGCGCGCGCTCGCAGCGGGCACGGCTGGTCGACATCTGCATGGAAGCGAAGGGGCACAGGACCGATAGCCGGCACGTCGAGCGGTAGCCGGTCTGCCGGAGTGTCGCGCTCGCCGTAACCCGGCTGCCGTTGGCGCAGCCGGCCGGGGCGTCGGTCGCATGTTATCCTCCAGCGCAGATCACGCATGATCGTCGCCCTCGCCGCGCCTCGCATCGCCAAGTCGCTCGACGACGGACTGGAGCGCATCGGTCGGCTCCTGTCCGACGCGTCCGCGCAGGGCGCACGAATCGTGGCCTTTCCCGAAGCGTACTTGCCCGGGCTGCGCGGGCAGGACTTCGACGTCTTCCCGTTCGATCGGAAGGACGAGGAGCGGGCGCTCGACGTGGTCTCCGCACTCGCGCGCCGCTGCCGGGTGGCCACCATCCTCGGGATGGAGCACGTCACCCAGGCGGGCCGGCAGATCGCCGCGGTGGTGATCGACGCCGACGGCCGCATCCACGGATCGCAGACCAAGAACCAGCTGGACCCGACCGAGGACCCCTTCTACGTGCCAGGTGACACGCGGCGCATGTTCGAGGTCGACGGGGTGCCGTTCGGAGTGGCGATCTGCCATGAAGGCTGGCGCTATCCCGAAACGGTGCGATGGGCCGCGGTGCGGGGCGCGCGGATCGTCTTCCATCCGCAGCACACCGGCAACGAGCGGAGGGGCATCCGGCTGACGCGCTGGGGCCAGGCCGAGGCGCCCTACTACGAGCAGGCGATGCGCATGCGCGCCCGCGAGAACACGATCTACTTCGCGAGCATCAACTACGCGCTGCGTTTCCCCGAGTCCGCGACCAGCCTCATCGCGCCCTCAGGTGACTGCCAGGCCTGGCTGCCGTACGGCCACGAAGGCGTGCTGGTCCAGACGCTGGACCTCGGCGAGGCCACCGGTCTGCTGGCCCGGCGGCTCGCGCCCGATCGCTATCGCGAGGTGCCGTGACGTCGCCGCTGGCCGGCAAGGTCGCGCTCGTCGCGGGAGGCTCTCGGGGGGCGGGCCGGGGGATCGCGATGGCGCTGGGCGCGGCCGGGGCGACCGTCTACGTGACCGGACGGACGACGCAGCACCAGCGATCGGAGATGAACCGGCCGGAGACGATCGAGGAGACCGCCGACCTCGTGGATCGCGCCGGGGGCCGCGGCGTCGCGGTCCGGGTGGACCATCTCGTACCGGCGGAGGTCGCCGCTCTCGTCGCGCGGATCCGGCGAGAGGAGGGCCGCCTGCAGATCCTGGTGAACGACATCTGGGGCGCGACCCGGATGGAGTGGAACAAGTCGGTGTGGGAGTCGGACCTGGCCTATGGCCTGCACACCCTGCGCCTGGCGGTGGACACGCACGCCATCACGAGCCACTTCGTGATGCCGCTGCTCATCGAGCGGCCCGGTGGCCTGGTGGTCGAGGTGACCGACGGCACCGCGGAGTACAACGCGTCGAACTACCGCGTCTCCTTCTTCTACGACCTGGCCAAGGCCGCAAACCTCCGCATGGCCTTCGCGCTGGCCCACGAGCTGCGGCCCCACGGAGCCACCGCGGTGGCGCTCACGCCGGGGTGGCTGCGCTCCGAGGCGATGCTCGAGGCCTACGGCGTCACCGAGGCGAGCTGGCGTGAGGCGACGAAGCGATCGCCCCACTTCGCGATCTCCGAGAGCCCCGCGTTCGTCGGTCGGGCCGTGGCCGCGCTCGCCTCCGATCCCGGTGTCTCGCGCTGGAGCGGGCGAGCGCTGTCCAGTGGGCAGCTCGCGCAGGTCTATGGCTTCACCGATGTCGACGGAAGCCGGCCGGACGCCTGGCGCTACGTTCCCGAAGTGCAGGACGCCGGCAAGCCCGCCGACGTGACCGGCTACCGTTGACCGGCCACGAGACACGCGTGAGCCCGAACAAGCAGACCATCGAGCGCTACATGGAAGGCTTCCGGAAGAGCGACCACGCGCTGGTGCTCTCTTGCCTGACCGACGACGTCGAGTGGGTCATTCCGGGCGCGTTTCACCTCCGCGGCAAGCAGGAGTTCGACGGGGAGATCGAAAACGAAGCGTTCCTCGGCCACCCGGCCATCGACGTCACCCGCCTGGTCGAGGAGGACGACGTGGTCGTGGCGGAGGGCCGCGTGCGCGCGGCCCGCCGGGACGGCGGCGTCCTGAACGCGGTGTTCTGCGACGTCTTCGTGATGCGCGACGCGAAGGTCCGCCACCTCACGTCGTACCTGATGGAGCTGCCCGCGTAGCGGTCGCCGAGTATCACGCGCCGCACCTCGCCGGGGAGGAGCATCGATGCCCACGTATCTGACGGTGCGACGCGTGCGCGGGCCGGCCTGGAATGCCGCGCTGCCGATGCGGTCGCAGGCACTGTGGGCCGAGCACGCCGTGTTCATGAACGCGCTGGCCGCCGAAGGCTTCGTCGTGCTCGGCGGCCCGCTCGGAGAGGGCCAGGAGGTGCTGCTCGTGATCGACGCGGCCAGCGAGGACGCGGCGCGCGAGCGGCTCGCCGCCGATCCGTGGAGCACCGCGGGCCTGCTCGCGATCGCGCGCGTCGAGCCGTGGACGGTGCTGCTCGACGGCCGCCGGCCGAGCTGAGCCGGGGCCCGTGACCATCGGCGCCGAGCCGGCATCCACCGACACCCCGCGGGGCGTGTCAGAGAGGACGACGCGATGAAGGTTCTCATCAAGAGCGCGTGGGGGTCGGCCGACCCGACGCAGGCCGCCTTTCCCTTCCATCACGCCAACGCGTTTGCGGAAGCGGGCCACGAGGTGCAGATCTTCCTGCTCGGCGAGGCGGTCTCGCTCATGCGGACGGTCGTGGCCGGCTCGGTGGTCCCGGTGGGATGGTCGCCGCTCTCGGACGCCCTGGCCAAGGTGATCGGCCATCGCGTGCCGATTCACGTCTGAGGGGCGTGCTCGCGGGCCCGTGGGGTCCTGGATGCCGACCTGGTGGGCAAGCACGCGGCCTTCTCCGACCCGGCGCGATTCGTCGGCCTCGTGGAGTGGGCCGACAAGGTGCTGACCGAGTAGGAGAGCGCGGCCGCATGGCGCCGGGTGGCCCTCCGGGGTCGGGCGTGTCGATCGCGGGACGCGTCGCACGACTAGATGATGGCCGGGGCGACCCGTGAGAGCATGACTCGAAACGTGGGCCAGGAGCGAGCGATGCCAGCCATTCAGCGGATCACCCCGTGCTTGTGGTTCGACGATCGGGCCGAGGAGGCCGTCGCCTTCTATACCGCGGTCTTCCGGAACTCGAGGGTCGTCGGCACGTCGCGGTACGGCGAGGAAGGGCGCGAGATCCACGGCAAGCCGCCCGGATCGGTGCTGATGGTGGAGTTCGAGCTGGACGGTCAAGCCTTCACCGCCCTCAACGGCGGCCCGATCTACAAGTTCACCGAGGCGATCTCGCTGCAGGTGCATTGCGAGACGCAGGACGAGGTGGACTACTACTGGGAGCGACTGGGCCAGGGTGGCGATCCGAGCGCCCAGCAGTGCGGCTGGCTCAAGGACCGGTACGGTCTGTCATGGCAGATCGTGCCGCGCGTGCTGCTGGAGATGCTGAGCGGCCCCGTGTCCGCCGCCTCCGAGCGCGTCATGAAGGCGCTGTTCCCGATGAAGAAGATCGACGTGGGGGCGCTCGAGCGCGCCTTCGCCGGCCGGTGAGCTGACGTGGAGCTGTTCATCTTCGCGCGCTTCCACGCGCGCCCGGGGGAGGAGAGCGCGGTGGCCGCCGCGCTGCGCGACGTCGTGGGCTTCAGCCGGGAGGAGGCGGGCTGCCTCGGCATCCACGCCTTCCGGTCGACGCGTGACGCGTGCCTGTTCTACATCCACTCCCGGTGGAAGGACGAGGCCGCGTTCGATCACCACGCGGGCCTGCCGCACACCGTCCGCTTCGTCGAGCGGGTGCAGGCCCTGATCGACCACCCGCTCGACGTCACCCGCGCCGAGCCGGTCGGCTGAGCGCGCCGGAACGGCGGCCCGTCGTGATGCTCGAGCAAGGGGGCCAGTCGCGCTGACCTGCGGCCGGGCGTTCTTCGATCTCCAGCTGCACTTCGCCCGCACGGTCACGACGCTGTCCGGCCTGACGTGGGAGCGGGCGCTGCTGGACTACACGAATCTCTATGTCCGCTTCGGCCTTGGGCGCGACTTCGATTCCGGTCATCCGGTCTGGCGCGACTACCTCGCCGGCCTGACCGGCGCCGCCGACGCCGATGCCGACTGGACGTATCGGTTCTCCCTGAGCCGAGCCGGGGCCCCGGCCAGTCCGGCTCCCGAGGGGACCGCCGGCTGCTTCTGGTATTCGCGGCTGGATGGCGATCGCATCCGTCTCCACTTCCAGAACGCGGAGATGGACGGCGGCTCCCCGCTCGGCATCGACCGGGTCGATCGCCGCATGGCTGACCTGACGGCTCTTTTCACCCACGTCCGGCGGATGTGGCCGCGGCCGCCACGCGTGGTCGGCGCGTCGTGGCTGTACAACCTCTCCGCGTACCGCCGGCTGTTTCCGCCCGCGTACCTGGCCACCGCGCGCCCGATCGGCCAGCGATTCCGGTCCATGCCCCTGTGGGGGCAGTTCCTGGACCGTCACGGCGAGCTCAGGCCCGGCGTGACGCGCGAGTTCCTGGGCCGCCTGCAGCGCCAGTGCAGCATGGACGGGCTCGACCTCTGCTTTCCGCTGCCAGTGCTGTCGCTCGAGGCGGAGGCGACGGTGTTCTACGATGACCCAGCTCCGAAAATGTCGCAATGTAAGACCTGACCCCTCCTCAAGACCTGACCTCGAATGGGGGGGGCCAGGGACTGGGGGTGGCGGGGATGCGGGTGATGGGGACCCGCTGGCGCGCGTCTTCGCGCCAGGCGTTGAAGGAGCGCGCGACCATCTCGGCGCGGAGGCCGTCGCGTGTGCGGGTCCGGGTGGCCTCGTCGTGGGGGCCGGGGCCGAGCGCCTCGTCGATGTCGAAGTCGGTGACGAAGGCGAATGCGCGGAATCGCAGGTCGACGAAGCGCTGCACGCGCAGGTCCGCTTCGATCAGGCGCCGCGCCCAGTCCGCGTCGACGCCGACCGCGGCGAGCCGAGTCGTGAGCGCGGCGCCGCCCGCGTTCTCCCACTCCCGGTCCAGGTCCGCCGCGGGCACCTCGATGCCGAGCTGGGTCGCCGCGCGCACCGCGAGCTGCGCGTCCAGATACTTGGCGAGCTCGGCGTCGGTGACCGGGCCCGATGACGGCTCGAGCCCGAGGACGCCGAGCGCGCGGGCCAGCGTCACCTCGCTGAGCGTCACCGGCCGCGCGCCGACCTCGGCCAGCACCTCGTCCACCACGCGCAGATCGGCGGCCCCGGCTCGCCCGCCGAGAGCGAGCAGCGTCAGCGCGAGGGCGACGAGCCCGGCGCGCATCAGAACGGGTTCCCCACCGTGACGTAGAACTGCGTGCGCGACTCGTTGGGGATCCGGCTGAGCGCGTAGCCCACGTCGAAGCGGATCGGCCCCACCGGGGTCTTGATGCGCAGCCCGCCCCCGACGCCGGTCTTGAACGCGTTGAACTCGAGACCCGAGATCTCGGGCGTCACGGTGCCGCTGTCCACGAACACCGCGCCGCCCAGCCATTTCCAGATCGGGAAGCGCAGCTCGAGATTCAGGATCGCGGTGGCGTTGCCCCCGACCGGGTTGCCCTTGGCGTCGAGCGGTCCCACGCGGTCCTCGCGAAAGCCGCGGATGGTCGTCGCCCCACCCGCGTAGAACCGGTCCTGGATGGCGAGTGCCTGCGTCCCCCCGTAGGGCTCGGCCAGCCCGAGCCGACCCGCCAGCGCCACCACGACCGGGGAGGGCCACTTCCAGAACCAACGCGTCTCGAGCCAGCCCTTGACGAACTCCACGTCGCTGCCGAGATACCGCGTGCCGGTCTCCACCGACACCACGTGGAAGCTGCCCCGCGTCGGGTCGAGCGGCTCGTCGCGCCGGTCCAGGGTCAGCATCGGCGTGATGCTGCTGATGAGCTGGCGGCCGGGGGTGACGTCCTCCTCCAGGAGGTTCGGATCCACGTGCGAGTACCGCACCGACTCCACGCGGTAGCGCAGGTCCAGGCGCAGGCCGCGAATGCGCTCGATGAAGATGTCCCGGTGCGCGTCGAGCCACAGGCCGATCTGGGTCAGGTCGTAGCCGAGCTGGCCGCTGGAGGCCTGGAAGATGTCGGCGTCGAGCCACCACGGGCTGCCGAAGATGTACGGCACGCGGCCCAGCAGGTCGGTGCGCTGCGCCCAACGGATGGACTCGCCTCCGTAGCTCACGCGCTGGCGGATGCTGACGCTGGCCCCGGTGCCGAAGACGTCGTCGTGCCCGCCCTCGACGAAGGCGCGCCCGCCGTCGGCGTTGCTGTAGCCGACGCCGAAGTCGAGGTGCCAGGGCTTGCGCTCGCGCAAGGTCACCTCGACGTCGGCGAACGGGTCGGGAGGTGGGCGCAGCGGGTCGATGGAGACCGCGTCGAAGGCGGCGAAGTCGCCGAGGCGCCGCTGCCCCTGGAGCAGCTTCTCGGGGATCAGCAGGTCGCCCGACTGGAACGGCAGGGTCCGGCGCACCACGTCCTCGCGCGCCAGCAGCAGCCCGCGCACCATGATGCGTCCGATCCGCGTCTGGTCGCCCTCTTCGATGGTGTATTTCACGGTTACCGCGTCGCCCGCGCGGCCCGTGACGAACCGGGCCACCGCGCCGTGGTAACCGCGGGTGGCATAGAGCCGCTCGATGGCACGCTGGCCGTCTGCGTCGTACCGCGCCTGCCACGGAGCGCCGCGCTTCCAGGGCAGCGCCGCCTCGACCTCCGCCGGGGTGAACGCGTGCGCGCCCTCGACGGTGACGGCGCCGGCGGTGAGCCGCGGGCCCTCGTTGACCGGGATCACCACGCGGGCCCGGGTGCGGTCCTCGGAGAAGTGGACCCGGGGCGGTCCCACGGTGGCCTCGGCGTAACCCAGCGAGCGCAGCTGGGCGAGGACGACGCCCACGTCGTGCTCCAGCTGGTCTCCGCGGAAGAGGCCGCGGCGGAAGAGCCCCGGCCGCCGGGTCTCGAGCTCGCGCGCGAGCCGATCGGAGGGCACCGTGTGGTCGCCCTCGAAGGTGACGGACTCGACGACGACCCGCGGGCCCTCGTCGATGACGAAGTGGATGACGCGCACGTCGCCGTCGCGCGTCTCGTGCGGCTTCACGCTGACCCAGTGGTAGCCGTGCTCGCGGTAGGCCGCCTCGAGCTGGAACGCACTGGCCTCCTGCTCGACCTGGTCCGCCGTCCCGCTCGTCTCGAACGTCAACCGCGGCCGGAGGGCCGACTCCCGGACCGACCGCCGCCCCTCGAGCTCCACGCGGAACCGCGGGCCGGCCGTCACCTGGACGTCGAGGTTCACCCGGTTCGGGCCCGGCTGCCAGTCGGGCTCACCCGCGGTCATGCGGGCGGTGAAGTACCCCTCCTGCCGCAGCCGCTCCTCGGCGGCGCGCACGCGGTCCCGCACGAGCGTCTCCTTGTAGGGCTTGCCTTCCCGGAGGTCGAGCGCCTTCGCGAGCTGCTCGGGCGGCAATCCGGTGTCCCCCTTGATCCGGACCTCGCCGATCCGCGCCGGCTCGCCGCCGTTCACGGTGACGGTCACGTCGCGCTCGCCGGTGCCCGCGACCGGCGCCGCATGGACCTGCACCTGGGCCCCGAGGTAGCCGTTCTCGCGATAGCGCTCCCGCATGTCGCGCTCGGCGCGGGCCAGGCGCGCCGGGCTCGCCTCCTCGCCGATCGCCAGCCCGGCCACCGCGGCAACCTCGGCCAGGTCCAGGCCGGGCTCGCCCTGCCACGAGATGTCGCGGATCAGCGGACGCTTCTCGAACACGAAGCGCAGGACGATGCCGTCGGCCTTCGGGACCTCGTCCACCCGGACCGCCGAGAAGAGGCCGAGCCCCCACAGCCGCTCGACGGCCTCGCGGACCTTGGCCCGCGCGAGCGGCTGGCCGGCGAGGGCGCCGATGGCGGCGCGCACGCGCGCCTCGGGCAGCGGGTAGATCGACGAAAGCTCGACCGCGGTGACCACCGGAGGCGCGGCGCGGCCCGGGGCCGCAAGCGCCGGCAGGAGCATCAGCGTGGCCAGCGCGATCCACGCGCGGCCGCCGCTCACGGGGCCGGGCTCATCTGAAGCGGAAGCGGAGCACGACGTCGGCGCCGTAGCCGGTCTCGCGGTCGTATTCGCCGGACAGGTACAGCGGGGCCAGCAGCTGATACTCGATGTGCACTCTCTCGCTGCGGCTGCCCGGCGAGTTCCGCGACGGTCCCACCGCCGACCGCTCCTCGCCCGGGAAGCCGTGCAGCTCGGTGGACGTGTCCGAGGAGGAGGAGCCGGTGCTGATGCGCAGCCCGCTCACGCCGGGCTCGACGCCCAGCACGTTCTGGGCGAGCATCTTGCCGGCCTCGCCCAGCAGCACGGTGGCCGGCGACTCGCGCAGGGCGGCGCCGGTCGCGCCGAAGGCGACCAGGGAGAGCAGGTCGTTCTGGGACAGGCGCGGGGTGGAGCTGAAGCGCACCTCGATGTTGGACACCGGGCCGGTGACCTGCATGGTCACGTCGTACTCGGCGATGCGTGAGGTGGCGAGCACCTCCAGATAGGGATCGATGCGGCGGGGATCGGCGAAGCGCACGATCGCGCTGGTCACGCTCCAGTCGCGGCCGCGGAAGGTGATGTGCCCGTCGCGGCTCTCCACGGATCCGAACACGATGGGCCGGGCGGTGGTGCCCTCCACGGTCAGCACGCCGCCCGCGCGGAGGTCGGCCGCGCGGCTGCGCACCACCAGGTTGTCGTCGAGGTCCACGCGCACCCGCAGGCGCATCGGGCTGGTGGGGTCGACGGTGGCCGCCTGCGCCGGCGCCAGCACCAGCGACAGCACGGTGAGATCGCGCCGGTAGGCGCCGCGCGCGAGCCGCGCCTGCCCGGTGAGCTGCGCTTCACGCGTGAGCCCGGTCAGCTCCAGATCGGCGTCCCACGCGCTGGTGAAGCCCTCCACCTGGCCCAGCGCCACGTCCTTGGCCTGCACCTTGAACCGGTAGCCGCCGAGCTGCCAGCCCTGCAGCGCCAGCGCGCCCTGCGCCTGCAGGCGGCCGCCCCCCATTGTCGCGGTGGCCTCCTTCACCTGCACGCCCTGGGTGGACAGGGCGAAGCGGGCCTCGATGTCGCGCAAGCTCTCCGGCCGATCGCGCAGCAGCAGGCTGCCGCGGTGGATGGTGCCGTCGCCCACGAACGTGGGATCGGACAGCGTCCCCGCGGCGCGCACCGACACGTCGAGCACGCCTCCGGCCTCGCGGATCTCGGGTCGCACCGCCGATAGCATGGCGAGCGGTAGCTGCGCTGCGCCGCGCCCGTCGAGCCGCCCGTCGGCGCTCACGGTGCCGGCGGCCGACACGAAGCCGCCTTGCTTCTTCGCGGCGAGGCGGAACTCGTCGATCGAGAGCGCGCCTTGCGCCCAGCGCAGCTCGACCGGGCGCGGGCTCTCCCACGTGTCGCCCGCCGCGATGAGTCGCAGCGGCTCGATCGCGACGACGGCGTCACTGCGACCGGGCTCGGCGAGCGGCACACGCGCGGTCGCCCGGGCCGCGACGGTGCCGGCGAGCCCGGCGAGCGACGGTGCGGCGCGAGCCAGGGTCGCCAGATCCACGTCCGGGACCGTGAGCTGCGCGTCGAGCGTGCCCGCCGCGTCGACGCGCCCGCGGGCGTTCGCCAGAAGCCGCGGCTCGGGGAACGAGAGATCGGCTCGGAAGGTGCCGCCCTGCGCGGAGGCGTCCAGCTCCCCGCGGCCGAGGGTGAGGCCGCCGACCGCAACCTGGTCCAGCGTGACGCGGGCCGTCCCGGTGAGGTCGGCGGGCGACGTCATCGTGGCGTCGACGGTGGCGCGCGCGGTGCCGTGCGCGCCGACATCGGGCGGGATCACGGCAAGGCCGGCCAGCGATGCCGGCCCCAGCGTGGCCTCGACGCTGCCGCCGCCCGCCCACGCCCAGCTCGCACTGCCGCGCGTCGGGATGCCGAGCGCGTCCACGGTCAGCTCGGTGACCTCGATGCGGCTGGGGTCCGCGACGAAATGCGCGCGCAGCTGCCGGAGCGGCCCCGGCTCCATGTCGAGCCGCGGCGAGGTGAGCGTGCCGGTCGCGCGCCACGCCCGGGGCGTGCCCTCTCCGCGCGCCGTCAGCGCGAGCGCGCCGTGTCCCCGGGCCGCCGGGGGCAACAGCGGCGAGACGTCTTCCAGGCGCGCCGCCGGGGCGCGCAGCTCGGCGCGGAGCTGCGTTCGCGCGGCCAGCACGTCGGCGGTCCATCGTGCGTCTTCCGGCAGGGCGGCGCTCGCGTCGGCGGAGAGCCGGCTTTCGCCGAGGCGCGCCTGACCGTTCTCGACCCGCAGGGTGGAGCGGCGAAAGCGCAGCGGCAGCTCCACGTCGCTCACCGTCGCGCCACCATACTGGATCCGCGGCGCGCGCACCGAGCCGGTGGCCTCGAGCGCGCCGGGGCGGCCGCGCGCGTCCGCGGTGAGCGTGGCTCGCCCCGCCAGGCCACCGGCGCCCAGCGCCGGTCCGATTCGGGCCAGCTCGGCCTCGATGCGCGCGGCGAGCGCGACGCCGGCGTCGCCGCCCACGCGGCCGGAGGCGGTGGCGGTGAGCCCGGGCCACTGCGCGTCGAGCCGGCCCAGCTCCACGCCGCCGCCATCCAGGCGCACGGCGGCGCGAGCCTCGCCGCGGCCGATCTCGGCGAGCGCGCCCGGCAGGCGCGCGTTGGTGAGCGCGAGCGAGAGCCCGCGACGGTCCGGATCGAGCAGCGCGCCGGTGACATCGAGGCGGCCGGCGGGGCCGTCGAGCCGGAAGCGCTCCACCACGACACGCGGCCCGTCCCAGCGCAGCACGATCGGACCCGCGCTGGTCCACGGCTCGCCCAGCAGCCGCAGCCCGTCCGGGGTTACCCGCAGCGTGCCGCGGCCGCTGCCCGGCCGGGCCAGCGGGATCGATGCCTCGCCGCGACTCGACACGCGGCCGTCGATCCAGTCTGCGCCTGCGCCCAGCTCGCCGAGGGTCGCCGGCAGGGCCAGGTCGTCGAGGGTCAGCTTGGCGTCGACTGCGCCGCCGGCGTCGAGCCGGCCACTCGCGGTTGCCCGTAGCCGGCGCGCCGGAAACGACAGCGCCGCATCCAGCGTCGAGCCGCGCACGCGCAGGTCGGCCTGTCCCGCGCCCAGCGACACGCCGGCCACGCTCACCTGCTCGAGCCGGCTGACGCCGGTCGCGGTGAGGGCGCCCGCGTCGAGCGCGGCGTCCACGGTGGCTCGGCCGGTGCCGCCCAGGTGGAGCGACGGCGGGACCCCGTCGATCGCGCCGAGCGCCACGGGCCCGAGCTCGGCGTGGCCCCGGCCGGATCCCGACCACTCCCAGGCGCCGGCAACTTCGATGGGGACGGAAGCCGCGCGGGCGCGCGCGCGGGTCACCTGCAGCCGCTGGCCGTCGACGGCGAGCGCGGCGGTGAGCTGCTCCATCGCCACGTCGTTCCAGCGGACCTGCGCCGACTGCACCGTGCCCTCCCACCGCGCGTAGTCGGGTCCCGGCGCGGGCGCGAAGCGGAACGACGTCTCGCCCGCCTCGAGGACGTGGCCGTCGGCGACGACATCCGCGATGCCGGCGCGTCCTTCGAGCGCCATCGTCTGCCCGCGTCCGGTCAGATCGGCCGAGACGGTCGCGCGCCCGGCCAGCGATCCTCCGCCGAGCGTCCGGCCCACCTGCTGCAGGTCGGCGGTGCCATGGATACGGAGCGCCAGCGA
>Ga0081455_10000459_pt1 | contig 53464 bp, 56 predicted proteins | sample TabmetS3T2R1_FD_70207 | JGI IMG/M metagenome (GOLD analysis project Ga0081455, IMG submission 70207) | Tabebuia heterophylla rhizosphere microbial communities from the University of Puerto Rico - S3T2R1 | ecosystem: Host-associated > Plants > Roots > Rhizosphere ...
CGCCCGGCGCCCGAGCATCCCTGGAAGCGTTCGATCCGCCTCCACCAGCTCCGCAAAGCGCAGCGGACCAGGGGATGACATTTTCACGGATCACTAACCATGACATTCTTACTAATCACCGACATGTCGCCACGAGCGCCTTCAGCGGCTACTGGCCGCCGGTCACGTCGATGGTGACGCCGTTGACGAAATCCGCGTCGGCGGAGGCGAGGAAGCAGATCACCCGCGCCTGGTCCTCCGGCGTCGCCACCCGGCCCAGGGGCGTGCGCTCGATCTCGGCGGCCTGGCCCTCGGCGGAGCGCCGCTCCCAGTGTGGCCGGATGCGCTCGGAGAGCGTGAGGCTGGGGGCGATCGCGTTGACGGTGATGCCGTGGGCCCCGAGCTCGAAGGCCAGCTTGCGAGTGAGCGCGATGATGCCGCCCTTGGCGGTGGCGTAGGCACTGGAGCTGGACCGGCTCACACCGCGGCCCGCGATCGAGGAGATGTTCACGATCTTGCCGCTCCGCTGCCGTTTCATCACCGGGACCACCGCGTGGGTGAGCAGGAATGTGCCGGTGAGGTTGAAGTCGAGCAGCCGCTGCCACTCCTCCAGGGTGAGCTCGTCGAGCAGCGCGGCGGGCCGGCTCACGATGGTGCTGCCACCGACCGCGTTGACCAGGATGTCGATGCGCCCGAAGGCGTCGAGCGCCTGGCGCACCACCTCCTCCACCGACGCGGCGTCGAGCGCGTCGGCCCGTAGCCCCAGGGCCCGGCCGCCCGCCGCGCCGATCTCCGCGGCCAGCCGGTCCAGCGCGCCCTGGTCCACGTCGACGCCGATCACGGCACCGCCCTCGCGGCCGATGATCGCTGCGGTCGCCCGCCCGATGCCCGCGCCGACGGCCGAGATCAGCGCCACCTTGCCCTGGAATCGCATGAGGTCGTCCTCCGGCCGGGATGATACCTCGGACGCGTAGAATGGGCGGCGTGACCTACCAGTGCGCGTTTTGCGGCGAGGACAACGACGTCTTCGTGGACCCGAGCGGGGGTGCGCGCCAGACGTTCACCGAGGACTGCGCGGTGTGCTGCCGCCCCAACCTCATCACGCTGGCCGTCGACGACGACGGCGAGGTGACGGTCGCGGCGGTGCAGGAATACGAGGCCTAGCGCGTGGCCACCCGCGTGATGTAGTCGACGAAGCGGGCGGTCGGGTCGAAGCCCAGCACCTCCGGCGCATTGGCCACGAAGTTCGACGTGGCGTTGATGTCGTAGTAGTAGACCTGTCCGTCGCGCTTGGCCACCAGGTACTCCACGCCGCCGATGTCGATCGACGCGGCCCGCGTGAGCCGCAGCACGGTGTCGACGGCGTCCGCGGGCGGCTCGAACCGGGTGACCGTGAGGCCGGCGCCGGCCGCCGCCGGGCAGGCCTCGAGCGGGGTGGGGGTCGCCGCCGACCGGCCCTCGGGCACCTGGCAGATGTCCGCCGGGCAGAGGTTGAAGCCGGCCCGCGCGTCGCGCACGATGCGGATGGCGTAGAGATACCGGCCGTCCATCACCTCGACGCGCACGATCGCGCCCTCCTCGGACTCGAGGTACTCCTGCACCAGCACCGTCCCGTCCGGTCCGAAGGACAGCGCGCCCAGCCTCGCCTCCAGCTCTTCCCGCGAGTCGAAGCGCACGATGCCGGCGCCTGAGCCGCCGATGTTGGGCTTGATCACCAGCGGGAAGGGGATCTGGTCGAGGGCCTTGACGATCGTGTCACGGTGGTTCGCCACGACCGTGCGGGGGTACCGGGCGCCCACGCGCTCGAAGAGATCGAGCTGGAGCGCCTTGGACTTCTCGCTCCGGTAGGCCGCTGCCGGATTGATCACGGGGATCCCGAGGGCGCCGTAGTGGCCCAGCAGCGCCTCGGCATAGAACAGGACGCCGCCGTGGCCGCGGGTGGCCGACGAGGGGCTCGTGCGGTTCACGACCACCGAGTACCGCGGCTGGCGGTCCCGGGGGTCGTACGAATGGTTGGAGTGGTCGATCTTCTCGTACGGGAGTCGGCGGGCCTCCAGCTCGGCAATGAGCCGGCTCGACCACTCCGGGTGCTCATCCAGGATCGCAATTGGCGCCTGTAAGGCCTTGTTCATGCTCGGATCCTCCCCCCGCCGCCTAAAATTATCTATTTCCGACTGGCAAAGGGATAATGCATGAGCCACCGACCGGCTGTCAAGCCGCCGCCCGTCCGATCCGCGGCTAGCGCCTCCGCGCAACTGCACAGGCTTGACCTGCCGCTCGGGCCTGCTCTACGATCCCTCCGCGTCGGCTCCGTGACGCGCGACGTGCCCTCTCCCAGACGAGAAGGAGTGTCGGTCATGATGCCAAGAGCGATCCTCGCGGTGGCGGTGGCCCTGATGGTGCTCGCGTTCGGCACGTCGTCCTTTGCCCAGACCGATTGCAAGAAGCTGGTGCCGGCCTCCCCGTGGGGCCCGAACGACCAGACCGGTGCCACGAACCGGGTGACGCCCGCCGTGACCAAGGCCGCCGCGGCCGAGATCAAGGAGGGCAAGGTCATCCCGATGTCGTATCCGCTGACCGACGGGGTGCCGCTGTTCGGCAGCCGCTTCACCAAGACCATCCTGACCGCGGGATCGCTGGCGCCGGGTGCGTCCTTCGGCGAGAACGAGCTGACCTACATGGAGGACACCTGGCTCAGTCAGAGCCACGTCGGCACCCACCTGGACGGGATGGGGCACATCGGGCGGAAGGACTGCTACTACAACCAGACACCGATCGGCAAGTTCATCACCCAGAACAACATCACCAAGCTGGGCCTCGAGCACTTGAAGTCCTTCGCGACCCGCGGCGTCGTGGTCGACATGGTGAAGGTCTTCCAGCAGGCCAACAAGTTCAAGGGCAATCCGGCGTGCAAGAAGCCGTGCCTGGAGAAGGGCACGGTGATCACCGCCGCGGACATCCAGGCCGGGCTCAAGATGTACAACACCACGCTGCGCGAGGGCGACATCGTGGTGGTCCACACCGGCTGGGGTGACCTCTTCGAGCAGTACCCGGCGCAGAACGCGCTCTTCAACTCGGGCGAGCCCGGCATCGGCAAGGACGCGGCGACCTGGCTCATCTCCCAGAAAGTGGTCGCGGTCGGCGCCGATCAGTGGGCGGTCGAGGTGATCCCGGGCGAGAACCCGAAGGAAGCGTTCATCGTCCACAACATGCTGCTCACCGACAACGGCATCCACATCATCGAGAACGTGCGCACCGACCTGATCGCGGCCGAGGCGGCCGCCACCGGCCGCGCCACGTTCTTCTTCAACATGACGGTGCCGAGGGCGGTGGGCATGACGGGCAACTTCGTCGCCATCGACGGCATCCGCTAGACGCGGAGCACCGGTCGTGGAGCATCGGGCGCCGGCGTTCCCCGCGAGGGGTCGCCGGCGCGCGCGCGTGTTCATCCCGGCGCTGCTGGGGGGTGCCCTGTTGGTCGGGTTGGGCCTCGCTCCCGCGGGCGCGCAGCGATCCTATGTCATCGCCTTCGCGAACCTCACCGAGGAGCCCGGGGTCACCGTCGAGGGGACCGGCTTCACCGGGCGCGAGATCCGGGAGAGCTTCGTGCTGGCCGCGCGCGCCCACCCGATCGAGATGGTCTTCTACGACAACCAGCGCGACGACGCCCGCGCGCTCCAGAACGCGGACGCGGCCATCGCGCGCCGGGTCGATCTCTACATCGAGTACCACCGGGGGACCGCCAACGCTGCCATCGGCGAGAAGCTCAAGGCGGCCGGCATCCGGGTCCTGGCCCTGAACTATCCGGTGCCGGGCGCGCCGCTCTACACGGTGGACAACCTGGCCGCCGGCCGCGTGGCCGGCGAGGCTCTGGCCCAGTTCGCCCTCCGGTCGTGGCGCGGCCAGCCGACCGCGGCGGCGGTGATCGGCAATCTGTCCGCCACCGCGGATCGCGTGCCGGAGCGCAGCCAGGGTGTCACCGAAGCGCTCCGCCAGCGACTGCCCGCGGTGCCCGTGAGCGATGTCGACACCAGGGGCAATCCCGCCCAGGTGGGTCCACTGCTCGGCAAGTTCGTGGCCGCGCACCCCTCCGACAAGCTGCTCATCGCGGCCACCGACGATGCGACCGCGCTGGCGGCCAAGGCGGCGGTGGAGAGCGCCGGGCGCGTGCAGGACACCGCGATCGTGAGCCACGGCATGGACCGCTCCATCCACGGCGGCATGAACGATCGCAAGGAGATCGATCCGGCCAACCGCGGCAGCATCGTGATCGGCTCGGTCGCGTTCTACCTGGATCGCCTGGGCTACGAAGTGTTGCCGCTCGCGATGCGGATGCTGCGCGGAGAGTCGTTCCCATCGCGGGTCACCACACGCCACATCCTGGTCACCGCGGCGAACGTGTTCGTCGAGTACCCGCCGTCCGACATGAACTGAAGGGGTCCGGCGCTCAGCGCCGGCCGGGGGGCTCCGAGGCGAAGAGCCCTTCCGGCCCCTCGCCGCCGGAGGCCGGCGCCACCGCGAAGGTCACGTGCCCGCGCGCGCCCACGCTCACCACCGGATAGAGGGTCAGCGAGCCGATGCGGTCGCCGCCGGGCAGGGGCTCGCCCACCGCGGCGACCTGGGTGAGCCGGCTTCCGTCGGCCAGGAGGATGGCCACCGGCGTGGAGCCGCCCTCGATCGACGCGGCGAAGGCGATGTCGCTGCCGGATCCCACCGCGGGCCAGAGACCGAAGTGGACGATGGCGCCGCCTCCGGGCGCGCCGTCGCCCAGGCGCGATACCGCGCGCACCTGGCCGCCCTCGGCCGCGAAGATCGCGGCCTCGACCGGCGCGAATTTCAGCATCCCGTGGAACGCGATGAGCCCGCGATCGTTCAGGGCGACGCGCTCCGAGAACTTGGAGAAGATGCCGCCGATCGGCGTCTCCTCGCCGGCGCCGACCACCATCTCGATCCGGTCGCCCCGGGCCGCGAAGATGCCGCCCGGCACGCCCCGGCCCTCGACGACCGCCGCGAAGGCGACGCTGCCCCGCCCGTTGACTACGGGCGGACCGAAGGCGGCGAACGTGCCGCCGGCCGGCGCCGGATCGCCCTGGGCCACGATCTTGCGCAGCGTGCCACCAGCGCTCGCGATGATCGCCTCGATCGACTCGCGCCCTCGACGGATGGTGGCGAGGAACACGATGTCGCCGCGCGAATTCAGGGCGGGGGTGTCGAGCCCGGCGAGTACGCCCGACGGCACGCCGGGGGCGGGGCTGCCGGTGGTGGCCACCGCGCGCACGCGCCCGGCGGACCACGCGAAGATACCTTCGACCGCGCGGCCGCTCGACACCGCGGCGGCGAACACGACCGTGCCCGCGTCGTTGAGAGCGGGCATCGGATGCTTGCCGAAGCCGGCGAGGCGGCCGACGCCGGGCACGGCGTCGCCTTCGCGCGCCACCGTCACGATGCGCCCGCCCCGCTGGAGGAAGATGCCCTCGTCCGCACTGCCGCGGCTCAAGCGGGCGAAGAACGCCACCTCGCCCTTGGCATTGACCGGGGCGACGATCGGCAGGGTCTCCTGACCGAACCGATCGAAGGTGCCGCCGCCCGGCGCCGCGTCACCGGTACGGGCGATCGCGCGCAGGGTGGGCGCGTCTGCCGCGTGACCGGGCGCCGTGGGCATCGAGGTCAGCGCGCCGAGCACGAGCACGCCGATCACCGGCCAGCGCTGGCGGGATCGCATACGGGGGGAGTATAGGGAGATCATGAGCGCGTCGCAATGAGCGCCCGATGCCGGATCATCGTGCTGAGCCTGGCTGCTCTCGCGGTGGCGGCGGCCGCGAGCCCGGCCGCGAATCCCTCGGCGGGTCGGGAGACCGTGTTTCGCGGCGCCTGCTACTGCAAGACGGGCCCGACGCTGCAGTGCACCGCCAACCTCACCGAGCGGGAGTGTCGTCAGCAGTGCGACGAGGCGCTCTGCGACGACTGGTTCTGGAAGGAGCGCCTGCCGTGCTGGAACTGGGGGTACGGCGGCTGAGCGCGCCCTCGCGCGCCTCTGTCACGGCAGCGGGATGCGGCTCGGCAGCCCGGTCTGCGCGGTGAGCCCGCCGTCGGCCACCAGCGCGGCCCCCGTGACGTAGGACGCCAGGTTCGAGGCGAGGAACAGCACACAGGCGGCCATCTCCTCGGGCCGCCCCAGCCGCCGCATCGGGATCATCGCGGTGGCGGTGTCGGCGAAGCCCGGGATGGCGAGCGACGGCCGCAGCAGCGGCGTGTCGATCGCGCCGGGGCAGACGCAGTTGACCCGGATGCCCCGCGCGGCGTACTCGATCGCGGTCACCCGCGTGAGGTTGATGACCCCGGCTTTGGCCGCGTTGTAGGCGCCGATCGCGAAGTCGGCGAAGAGGCCGGAGATCGACGCGGTGTTGACGATGGCGCCGCCGCCGCGCGCCAGCAGCTCGGGGATGGCGCGCTTCATCGCACGGAAGACCCCGGTGAGTCCCAGCTCGATGGTGTGGGCCCACACCGCCTCGTCGACGTCGGCGGTGAAGGCGAGGCGACTCCGCCCCGCCGCCACCGTCGGCTGGCCGAAGGCGTTGTTGTGCAGGATGTCGAGACCGCCGAAGGCCCGGACCGCGCCACCGATCATCGTCTCCACGCCGTCGGACGTCGCCGCATCGGCGACGATGGCGACCGCGCGGCCGCCCGCGGCGGTGATCTCGCCGGTGACCGCAGCGGCGCGGGCGCGATCGAGGTCCGCCACGGCTACCCGCGCGCCGCCTCTCGCGAAGGCCAGGGCGGTGGCCCGCCCGATCCCCGATCCGCCTCCAGACACCAGCACCACCTTGTCGTCGAATCGCATGCGCGCCTCCGTGGTCAGCGGTCGGGATCGTCGCTCGCGGGCTGCCGGCGGGCAGCCTACCACGACCCCGGGGAGTCACGCCGCGACAGCGCGGTGCGGCGACCGCCGCCTTCTCACCTCGCCCTCATCTGTCTCTCATCGGCGATTGCTAGGGTGAACATACGGGAGGTGATGGCGATGCTGCGAGTGATCGACTGGCCGAGCAGCGTGCGGGAGATCCTCGGTTGGGGCGTGGAGGCCTCGGATGGACGCATCGGCTGGGTCCGCGACGTCTACCTCGAAGATCGGCACTGGACGATTCGCCACGTGGTGGTCGACACCCTGCACGGGCTGGGCGGCCGTCGCGTGCTCCTGCCACCCCAGGCCATCGAGCACGTGGACCGAGCCCGCCGGGTGCTCCAGACGCCGCTCACCGGCCGTCAGGTGAGCCTGGGTCCCAGCAGCGACCTCGACCGGCCGGTCTCCGGGCAGCACGGGCTGGATCTGGGACGCTACTATCGGTTTCCCTCGTACGTGGTGTCCGTGGGCGCGGCGGTCGTGCTGGCTCCCGCCATCCTGGATCGCACGCTGGAGGCGCACTACGACCGTCATCTGCGCAGCGCCCGCGCGATCCGGGGCTACCACGTCCACGCCACCGACGGCGACGTCGGGCGCGCCGCCGACTTCCTGCTCGAGAACGCCGCCTGGGAGATCCGCCACATGGTGGTCTCGGTCGGCCTCTGGTGGCCGACGCGGACCGTGCTGGTCCCGTCGGGCTGGATCGCCGAGGTGAGCTGGGGCGCGGGCACGGTAGAGGTGAGCCTGCCCGCCGAGGTGATCCGGCTCGCCCCGGAATACGACTCGGCGGTGGGGCTGCCGCACCAGTACGAGGAGCGTCTGGAGGGCTACTACGGGCCGGCGCCCTTCGGCCCGCGCCGCGCGGTCTTGAGGGCGTGAGCGCCATGGAGGCGGCCGCGAGCGCGATCGCGGAGCGAGGCCGAAGCCGCCCCGCGGCACCGATCGCGACGACGCGATCGCCGTGGGCGGTGGTGCTGGCCGGGGGCGAGGGGACGCGGCTGCGCCCGCTCACGCGGCGGCTCTACGGCGAGCCCCGGCCCAAGCAGTTCTGTCCGCTGCTGAGCCGCCGGACCCTGCTGCGCCAGACGCTCGAGCGGATCGAATCCACCATTCCTGCGGAGCGCACGCTGGTGATCGGCCTCGAGAGCCACGCCGGGTTCCTGGCCCGAGATCTCGGCGAGCGGCCGAAGTGGGCGCTCTTGAAGCAGCCGCTGAGCCGGGGTACCGCGGCCGCGGTGCTCCTGGCCGCTCAGTGGATCGAGGCCCACGCCCCGGGCGCGATCGCGGTGTACTTTCCCTGCGATCACTTCATCGCGCGCGAGGACGACTTCATGGCCCAGGTCGCCGAGATGGCCGGCGTCGTCGCGCGCCGGCCCCGGTGGATGGTCCTGCTCGGGGCCCAGCCCGACGAGGCGGAAGTGGAGTACGGCTGGATCCGGCCGGGGGCCGCCGTCGACGGCCCACTCCACTGGCCGCTCCATCGCGTGGCCGGCTTCCTGGAGAAGCCGACGAGGGCCGTCGCGCAGGCGATGTGGCGGAGCGGGTGTCTCTGGAACACGTTCGTCTTCGCGGCGCGCACCGCGGCGGTGCTCGACGCGGGCCGCGAATGCGTCCCGTCGCTGGCGGGCGGCCTCGCAGGGCTGGGCGCCTTCTGGGGCGGTGAGCACGAGCGGTGGGCGCTGCGTCACGCCTACGCCCTGGCGCCCACCGCGAGCTTCTCGCGCTGCGTGCTCGAGTCGTGCACCGGGCCGGTCGCGGTCTCCACGCTGCCGGCCGGGATCTGGCGCGACGTGGGCAGCCCGGAGCGGGCGATCCGGGCGATGGCGGCGGTCACGGGAGGACGGTGCGCATGGCGATCGTGACGATCTCGCAGCAGGTCGGCAGCGGCGGAGCGGAGATCGGCCTGGCCCTCGCCGAGCGGCTGGGCTACTGCTTCGTGGATCACGAGCGCTTCCTCGAGCGCACGCAGCGCTACGGGCTCGACGCCCACCGGCTCTCGCACCTGGAGGAAGAGCCGCCTTCCCTGTTCGAGCGGTTCGATCACGAGACCCACCGGTACATCGCGGTGATCCAGACCGTGCTGTTCGAGATCGCGGCCGAGGATCGCTCGGTGGTGGTCGGCCGCGGCGGCCAGTGGCTGCTGCGGGACGTGCCGCACGCGCTGCGGCTCCGGGTCGTCGCCCCGACCGCGTTCCGCGTGGACGAATTGACCAGCGCGCTGTCGTCGCACGGGGGTGAACGGGTCAGCGCGCAGCTCGCGACGCAGCTCGTTCACCGCGACGACACCCAGAAGCTGCGGCGAATGCGTTATCTCTTCAACGTGGACCTGAACGATCCGGCGCTCTACCATCTCGTCATCAACAGCGCCGGATTGAGCCGTCCCGCGGTGGTGGATCTGATCCTGACCCTGGCCGGCCAGCCCATCTTCGTCACGACCGAGCACGGTCGCCGGATGGTGGCCGACCGGCTGCTCGCCTCGCGAGTCGAGGTCGCGCTCGCCAGCCACCCGGCCACTCGCCGCTACCAGGTCGAGGTGAAGGCCACCGGCGGTCTCGTGACCCTGGTCGGATGCGGCGCCGCGCTCGAGGCGGCGCAGGAGGCCACGCGCGGCGTGCCGGGGCTGCTCGAGATCAAGCCGATGATCGTGGAGACGCCGCCGGTCCCGCCCTTCGTGGGGTGACCGCGTCCGTCGCCGGGCGCCCCGGCGACGGAAGGCAGCTCAGAGCCGGCGCGCCCCGACCCAGCGCGTGCGGAACCAGCTGTCCTCCAGCCGCGCGATCTTGACCCCGCCCGGCTTCGTGGCGTGGATGAAGCGGCCGTCGCCCAGATAGATCCCGTTGTGCCGGAGCCGGTCGAAGAACACCAGGTCGCCCGGCTGGAGCTGCTCGCGGGGCACCGGCGTGCCGTGACGGTATTGCTGGGCCGCGTTGTGGGGAATCGTCACGCCGACGCGCGCGTAGACGTAGCTCACGAGCCCCGAGCAGTCGAAGCCGGCGGGGCTGTCGCCGGCCCAGACGTACGGCGTGCCGAGATACTGCGTCGCGAGGCGCGCGGCGGCCGCGTTGCGCGATGGGGCGGCCGGCTCCTGGTCAGCGATCGGTGGCCGCGCGGGCGGCACCGCTCCGTAGTCCTCGGGAGCGAGGACCGCCTTCGAGCATCCCGTCCCGGCCAGGAGCAGGCCGAGCGACGCGCCCGCCACGGTACGCCGCAGCACTCCGCGCATGACGGGTCCACGGTAGCATGGCCGCCACCGGGCCGGCGCAGTCTGCTACCCTTGGGCCACCCATTGTCCGAGGAGGCCGTATGCGATACGCGAAGCGCTCGATGATCGTGGCCGCGCAGCCGGAGGCGACCGAAGCCGGCGCCGAGATCCTGAAATCGGGAGGCAACGCGGTGGACGCGGCCATCGCGTGCGCGCTGGTGCAGGGAGTGGTCGATCCCATGATGTGCGGCATCGCCGGCTTCGGCAGCTGCGGGATCGCGATGCACGACGGCTTCCACGGCTACATCGACTTCCACGCGCCCGCCCCCCTGGCGGTGCGGCCCGACATGTGGGCCGACCGCATCGAGTCCGAGGCGCGCGACGGCTACGGCTTCATCCTGCGCGGCCGCGTGAACGACATTGGCTACCAGGCCGTCTGCACTCCGGCCAGCCTGCGCGCCTATCGCGACGCGCACCGGGAGCACGGCCGGCTGCCGTGGGAGCAGATCGTGGAGCCGGCCGTCGCGTGGGCGGAGGGCGGCTGGACGGTCCGGCCGCACGTCGGCTCCTGGTGGGCCGAGGACGGCCAGATGGGACGCGCGGCCAACCACGAGCGCCTCGCCTTCACGCCCGCCTCGCGCGCGCTCTACTGCCGGCCCGACGGCACGCCGAAGCGGGTGGGGGATCACGTGGTGAATCGCGACCTGGGCCAGACCCTGCGCCTGATCGCCCGGCACGGCGACACCGTGTTCTACGAGGGCGAGATCGCGGAGGCGATCGTGGAGGACATGCGGCGTCACGACGGCCTGGTCTCGGCGGCCGACCTGCGCGCCTGGCGCACCACCCGCAACGCCCCGCTCTGGGGCACGTACCGCGGCTACCGCGTGTCCAGCAACCAGCCGCCCGGCGGCGGCATCTTGCTTCTGGAGATGCTGAACATCCTCGAGCACTTCGACCTGGGCAAGCTCGAGCACAACTCCGCCGAATACATCCGCATCGTCGCCGAGGCCATGAAGCACGCGACCATCGACAAGGACCGGTCCGTGGGCGATCCCCGGTTCGTCTCGGTGCCGGTGGAGCGGCTGACCAGCCGCGAGTACGCGACCGCGCTCGCCGAGGAGATCCGCGCGGGCCGGAAGGCCGACGTGCCGCGGTTCAACGCGGGCGGGGCGCCCGGCCGCGACACCACGCACGTGTCGGTGATCGACGCCGAGGGCAGCTGCGTCACCATGACCCACTCGCTCGGCATGCCGTCCGGGGTGATCACCAGCGGGCTCGGCTTCATGTACAACGGCTGCATGGGGGTCTTCGATCCGCGGCCCGGCCGCCCGGGCAGCCTGGCGCCCGGCAAGGCCCGCTTCAGCTCGGTGGTCCCGTCGATCGTGTTCGAGGGCGATCGGCCCCACATCGTCATCGGCGCGCCCGGCGCGACCCAGATCGCGATGGGCGTGCTGCAGGTGCTTCTGAATGCCATCGACTTCGACATGACCATGGTCGAGGCGGTGAGCGCGCCCCGGTTCTCGGCCACCAGCAACGCGATCGACGTGTCCAACCGCATCCCCCGCGGGGTCCAGCGCGAGCTCGAGGCCGAGGGCTACGAGGTGGTGCGCAGCCCCAACACCTACGGCTTCGCGGCGGTGCACGCCATCCGCGTGCACCCCGACGGCCTCGACGGGGGCGCCGATCCCGGGCACGACGGCATCGTCATGGCGGTGTAGACGGCGGCGATAGCATGGGCTCTGGGAGGACCAGAGCCATGAAGACGGGACGCTTCGTCATCGTCGGGGCCTCGCTGGCCGGGGCCAGCGCGGCGGCCGCGCTGCGTGAGGGGGGCTTCGAGGGCGAGCTCACGCTGATCGGCGCCGAGAAGCACCTGCCGTACAACCGGCCGCCGCTGTCCAAGGGCTACCTGCGCGGCCAGGACCGCTTCGACGATCAGCTAGTCAACCCGCCGTCCTTCTATCAGGACCAGCGCATCGCGCTCAAGCTCGGTGTCGCGGCGACCGCCGTCGACGCGGAACGAAAGCGCGTCACGCTGGGGACCGGCGACACGGTGCCCTACGACCGGCTGCTCGTCACCACCGGCGGTCGGAACCGGAGCCTCCGGGCGCCGGGGGCCGACCTGCCGGGCATCTTCCAGCTCCGCACGCTGGACGACTGCGACCGGATCCGAGCCGCCGCCGCGGAGGGGCGCCGGGCGGTGGTGCTCGGCATGGGCTTCATCGGCTCGGAGGTCACCGCCTCGCTGCGCCAGATGGGGGTCGAGGTGACCGCGATCGATCGCCACGCGGTGCCGCTGGCCCGCGTGCTCGGGCCCGAGGTCGGCGGGGTGCTCGCGGCGATCCACCGCGACAAGGGCGTGGAGCTGGTCGTCGAGGACAGCGTGGCCGGCTTCGAAGGGCGAGACCGCGTCGAGCGGGTGCGCACCAAGAAGGGCCGCGCGCTGCCGTGCGACTTCGTGGTGGCGGGCATCGGCATCGTGCCCAACGCGGAGCTGCTGGCGGCGGCGGGGGCCTCGGTGGACAACGGCGTGCTCGTCGACGAGCGGTGTCGCACCACGCTGCCCGATGTGTACGCGGCGGGCGACGTGGCCAATGCCCTCCACCCTCTCTTCGGCCGGCTGCGCGTCGAGCACTGGAACAACGGCTTCCAACAGGGGCGCGCGGCGGCCCGCGCCATGCTGGACCACACCGAGCCCTACGACTACGTGCACACCTTCTGGTCGGATCAGTACGAGCACACGATCGAGTACGTCGGTTTCGCGGCCGAGTGGGGCCGGCTGGTGTTCCGCGGCGACCCGATGAGCCGGAAGTTCCTCGGTTTCTACGTGAAGGACGCCGTCCTGCGGGCCGCGGTCGGACTCGATCGGGGGGGCGACCCCGAGGATCCGAAGGGCGAGAGCGAGCTGAAGGAGGCGGTCAGGCTGATCCGCGAGCGCGTTGCCGTGGACCTCGACGGCCTGGCCCAGGATCGGGCGCGCTGAGTGCGCGGCCGCCTCAGCGCTCGCTCACGAGGAACGCGCAGCAGGCCGGGGTGGTCTCTGCCTCGGCGTGGTCCACCACCGCGCCCGGGCACAGCGTGCGGATCAGCGCGCCGAAGAACACCCCGCACACGTCCGGCTGCTCCTTCGAGAGGTCCTGGAACGGGCACTGGTGGATGGTGAGCCGACGGAGTGCGCTCGGCTCGTCGGTGACCTGGGCCTGCCAGGCGAACTCGGTCTCGAGCCACTCCAGCAGGCGGCGCCACCGCTCCGGCCCGGCGCCGCCCGACACGCGGCTCGGGGCATGCTCGGCCACTCGCCGCGCCGCGGCGGCGATGGCCTCCTCCACGACTTCCGGTCCCTGGCGCTCCGACAGGACGCCGATCAGCTCCGCCAGGAGCAGGTCGTAGCGCTTGGGAAAGATCCGCATGCCCTGGGGGGAGACGCGGTAGAGGTACGTGGGGCGGCTCGGCTGGGTGACCAGCTTTCGGCGGGTGACCAGACCGAGCGCCTCCAGCGTGGTCAGATGCTGGCGTACCGCCGCCGGGCTCACCCCAAGCCGCTCACTCAGCTGCTGCGAGCTAAGCTCTACCCGTAGCAGTAGTTCCAGAATGTCCAGTCGCGTGCCGGTCGGAGTCTCCATCATCGCTATGATACTTAAGATAGTTTTTACTTGCTTAATCAGTTTCCTGTGCCTACGATACGCCCCAGCACCCGGATTCCCCAAGCCTAGTTCAAGGAGGCGGACATGAAGCGACTCGGAACGGCCCTGGCAGCCCTCGTCCTCGTGGCAGGCATCGTCGCGATCCAGGCGGCCCCCCTTCGCGCGCAGGCCACTGCGCCCCCCGGCGGTGACTACAAGAAAGTCAGCAGCCTGGTGGCGCTGCCCGACTTCGTCCCCGGCCTGGGCACCCTCTACGTCAAGCCATCGACGCTCCCGGCGGGCCCGTTCCTGGCCTACGACCATGACGGCAAGCTGGTCAGCAGCGTCTACATGATCCCGATCAAGGACATCCAGGCGCACAAGGCCTTCAACAACCTGGCGGTGGCGCAGGAGAAGGTCGACCACGTGGACATGTACTACAACGCCGGGCACCCGGGCGTGGCCGAGCCGCACTACCACATCGTGATCTGGTACGTGTCGCCCGACAAGGCGACCGCGCTCAAGAAGTAGACGGTTCTGCCGTGGCAACGCGGCGAGAGGTGCTGAAGGCCGGCGGGTTCGCGCTCGCCGGCCTCGCCGTCGGGTGGCCCGCCCGCGCCGCGGCGCCAGTGGACATCCACATGATGAGCGACACGCTCGGCACCAAGGTGTGGTTCGATCCGATCGGCATCCACGTGGCGCCCGGGCAGGTGATCCGCTGGACGGTGCACTCCAACGTACACACCACGACCGCCTATCATCCGCGGAACGATCACCACTCGCTCCGGATCCCCGAGCGGGCCCAGCCGTGGGACTCGCGCTTCCTGGTCAATCCGGGCAGTCACTTCGAGGTGCGGCTCACCGTCCCGGGCGTCTACGACTATTTCTGCGCGCCGCACGAGGCGGCCGGGATGGTCGGGCGCATCGTGGTCGGCCGGCCCGCGGGGCCCGGCACGCTCGGCTTCGACTACTTCAAGGGGCGGCCCGGCACCGAGCAGTGGCAGCCGGTGCCCGAGGCGGCGCGCAAGGCCTTTCCCAGCGTGAGCGCGATCATGAGCAAGAAGGTCGTGCGCCTGGCCTGAGCCCGTCTCCGGCAGGCCCGGCCGCCGTGGTAGACTCGGGCGCATGAGCTTCGACTACGGCAAGTATTTCGGGGAGATCAAGCTCACCCACGACCTCCTCTCGAAGAAGGACGACCGCACGTGGCTGCTCAAGCCGCCGCGCGACGGCGAGCGCCACGACGTGGTGCTGTATCTCGGCTGCAACGTGCTCCGCACCTCGCACCTGGTCGAGACGGTGGCTGCGGTCTTCGACCGGCTCGGCCTGGACTACGTGGCCGCGGGCGGCCCGACCTACTGCTGCGGCATCCAGCACCATCGGCGGGGACAGGAGGCCTCGGGCCAGCGCTACGCCAATCACACCGTCGAGCTCTTGCAGTCCATGGCTCCGCGCGAGGTCGTCATGTGGTGCCCGTCGTGCATCCAGTTCTACGACGAGGTGCTCCAGGCCGACCTGCCGTTCCCGAAGCGCCACACCGCCGAGTTCCTGGCCGACTGCCTGGACCGCGGGCTCTTCACCTTCACGCAGCGGGTCGAGGCCACCGTGGCGCTGCACTACCACTCGGCGACCGAGGCCCGGGCACGCGAGGGGCGCGCCGCGCGCCGGCTGCTCGAGGCAGCGCCCGGCATCACCGTGATCGACTTCGAGCCGGACGCGCGCTGGGGTCGCACGTGCACGCCCGCCCTGCAGGAGCAGCTCGGGCCCGGGGTCTGGCGGCAGATGGCGCTCGACGACATCGACCGCGCGCGCGCCGCGGGCGCCACGCACCTGGCCGGCATCTACCACGGCTGCCATCGCGACCAGTGCCGGTTCGAGCGGGAGCGGCCGATCGTGATCGAGCACTACCTGACGCTCTTCGCGCGCGCCCTCGGCATCGAGTTCGAGGACACCTACAAGAAGTACATGCACCTGGCCGATCCCGACCGCATCCTCGAGGACGCCAGCCCTTGCATGGCGGCCAACGGCATCGATCCCGAGAAGGCGCGCGGCCTGGTCATCAAGACGTTTTCGTCATGAGCGCCGAGCCGACCGCGGTGGCTCCCCGGCCGGCGATCGCGTTCGCGTCGGAGGACGACGTGCCGGTCCGCTACATGGACCGGACGCGCGACTACTACCAGGCGCTGGGATTCGCCCCGTACCGCTGGGCCCACTTCACCGACGCGCCGTTCACCCCGCTGCCGAAGCCGCTGGCCCGCGCCCGGGTCGGGCTCATCACGACCGCGGCGCCGTTCCAGCCGGAGGCGGGTGATCAGGGGCCGCGCGCGGCCTACAACGCGGGGGCGAAGTTCTACACGGTGTACTCGGCGCCGGTCGACGCCAACCCCGATCTGCGCATCTCGCACGTGGGCTACGACCGCGCCAACACGGTGCCGGACGACATCGACGCCTACTTCCCGCTACGCCGGCTGCGTGAGGCCGTCGCGGCCGGGCGCATCGGCAGCCTCACCGAGCACTTCCACGGCGCGCCGACCAATCGCAGCCACCGCGTGACGATGGAGACCGACGCGCCGGAGCTGCTGCGCCGCTGCCGCGAGGACGGCGCCGACGCGGCGGTCCTGGTCCCCAGCTGACCGGTCTGTCACCAGACCGTCGGTCTGGCCGCTCGGCACCTGGAGGCCAACGGGATCTCGACCGTGATCATGGGCTGCGCCCGGGACATCGTGGAGCACTGCGGCGTCCCGCGATTCGTGTGGAGCGACTTCCCGCTCGGCAACTCGGCGGGCCGGCCGTTCGACGTGGAGTCGCAGGCCCTGACGCTCGAGCTGGCGCTGGGATTGCTCGAGGGCGCCCCCGCGGCGCGGACCACGGTGGCCTCGCCGCTCGGCTGGACGAAGGACCCGGCGTGGAAGCAGAAGTACCTCGATGCGGGCAAGCTCTCGCCGGAGGAGATCGCGGAGCGCCGCCGCGAGTTCGACGTCGTGAAGGCGGTGGCCAAGGCCAAGCGCGAGGCCTCGTGATCCCGTGAGCAAGCCGTTCGCGGGCGTCCGCATCCTCGATTTCACCCGCTACCTGGCCGGCCCCTACGGCACCTACCAGCTGGCCCTGCTGGGCGCCGACGTGGTCAAGATCGAGTCGCAGGAGGGCGACGAGACGCGTATCTCGCCCGCCGATCGGACGTGGGCCGAGCGCAAGATGGCGCCCTCCTTCCTCTCCATGAACGGCAACAAACGATCCATCACGCTTGACCTGCGGCGCCCGGAGGCCATCGAGGTGGTCAAGCGCCTGGTGGTCGGCGCCGACGTGGTCTGGGAGAACTTTCGCGGCGGGGTGATGGACCGGCTCGGGATCGGCTACGAGGCGCTCTCGGCGATCAACCCGCGGCTCATCTACTGCGGCGTGTCCGGCTTCGGGCGCACCGGCCCGGAGCGCACCACCGCCGCCTTCGACGGCAAGCTGCAGGCGATGTCGGGCATCATGTCCATCACCGGGGAGCCCGCCGGGGGTCCCACGCGGGCGGGCTTCGCGCTCTGTGACACCATCGGCGGCATCACCGCGGCGCTGGCGGTGGCGAGCGCGCTCTACCAGCGCACGCACACCGGCCGGGGCCAGCTGGTGGACGTGGCGATGCTCGACGCGGCGCTGGCGTTCATCGCGGGGCCGGTGTCCGAGTACACGGTGGCCGGCGTCGAGCAGCGGCAGATCGGCAACGGCTCGGTGAGTCGCAAGCCCACCGCCAGCCGGTTCCGCTGCGGCAGCGGCTACATCGTCCTGGCCGTCCTCACCGAGAAGCAGTTCGCCGGCCTCATGAAGACGCTGGGCCGCGCCGACGCGCTCACCGATCCGCGCTTCAAGGATTGGGCGGCCCGCACCGCCAACGAGCCGGCCCTGCGCGCCATCATCGAGGAGGCGCTGGCGGTCGATGACCCGCGCACCTGGGAGGCCCGGCTCACCGCGGCCGACGTGCCCTGCGGGTCGATCTGGACCATCCACGAGATCGTGGATCATCCGCAGCTCGAGCACCGGGACGTGCTGCAGAGCATCGACTCGCGTTACGGGCCGATGCGGCTGGTGGGCTCGGGCTTTCGCCTGGAGCACGGCAGCCCCGGCATCGACCGCGAGCCGCCGATGCTCGGCGAGCACACCGACGAGATCCTGCGCGAGGCCGGCTACTCGCCGGAGGAGATCGAGCGGCTCCACCGCGACGCGGTGGTATGAGCGGCTCCCCGCGGATGAGGCTCCCGGTGACCGACGGCCTCGTCAAGACCGACCGGCACACCACGTTCTATCTCGAGGCCGGCGACGCCGACGGGCCCCTGATCGTGTTCGTGCACGGCTGGCCCGAGCTGTCGCTGTCCTGGCGCCATCAGCTGCCCTGCTTCGCCGACCTCGGCTTCCGCGCGCTCGCCCCCGACATGCGGGGCTACGGCCGGTCCAGCGTCTACCGGCGCCACGAGGACTACGCCCTCGAGCACGCGGTGCGCGACATGCTGGATCTGCTCGACGCCCTCGGACGCGACCGAGCGGTCTGGGTCGGTCACGATTGGGGCAGCCCGGTGGTCTGGAGCCTGGCGAGCCACCATCCGGACCGCTGCTGGGGGGTGGCCAATCTCTGCGTGCCGTATGTCGCGACCGGCTTCGCGCCGAAGAACGTGATCCCGCTGGTGGATCGCACGGTCTATCCCGAGGCCGAATCCCCGGCGGGCCAGTGGGACTACATGCTCTTCTACGAGGAGAATTTCGACAAGGCGTGCGCGGCCTTCGACGCCGACCCGCGCAACACGGTGAAGGCCCTCTTTCGCAAGGGCAGCCCGGCGGGCAAGGGCAAGCCCTCGCGCACCGCGACCGCCCGGAAAGACGGCGGCTGGTTCGGCGGCGCCGGCCGCGCCCCCGACGTACCCCGCGACCCGGATCTCGTCACCGACGAGGAGCTGGACATCTACGCGGCCGGCCTCGCGCAGAACGGCTTCTTCGGCCCGGACTCCTGGTACATGAACGCCCAGCGGAACATCGACTACGCGGCGCGGGCCCGCGACGGGGGCCGCCTGAGCCTGCCCGTGCTGTTCCTGCACGGCGAGTACGACTACACGTGCGAGACCGTGGAGTCGCGCCTGGCCGAGCCGATGCGACGCGATTGCCGGGACCTGACCGAAGTCCTCGTGGCCTCGGGCCACTGGATGGCGCAGGAGAAGCCGCGCGTGGTGAACGCCGCGATCGCGAAGTGGCTGGCGACCCGCCTCCCCGACGTCTGGCCCGTGCGAGGGCGCTGAAAAAGGCCCATCTGCAGGAGGGCGCCGCCCTCGGTCGGGGCGCTCACTGGTCAGCCTCAACATGCCTTGCGGCATGTTGACCGTGGGACAAGAGGAAGCGCGCGGCGCCTCGCGCCCGACCTTCGGGCGGCGCCTCGCATCTGGACCTTCTTGAGCGCCCTCGTCAGCGGGCTTTCGCGCCCGCCGCGGCGCGGTCCATGAGGTCTTTCGCTCCGGCCTGGATCCACGGGAAGAAGCTGGTCATGATGCAGCGGACGCCCTGGCGGGTGTAGCTCTCGACGTTGGCCGAGCTGACCAGGGTGCCGGCGGTGCGCCCGGCCTGCACGATCTTCGCGATCGCGCCGTCCAGCGTCTTCTGCACGTCCGGATGGCCCATGTTGCCGATGTGGCCCATGGACGCCGCCAGGTCGCCGGGAGCCACGAAGAACACGTCGATGTGGTCGACCCGTAGGATGTCATCGAGGTTCTTCACCGCCGCGATGTCCTCGATCAACACGATCAGCAGGCTCTGGTCGTTGGCGGTCTTCAAGTAGTCGCTGACGCCGAAGCCCTGGCGGCTCGTGAACATGCCGCGCTTGCCGAGCGGGGCGAACTTGGCCGCCTCGACCGCCGCCCGCGCCTCCGCGCCCGTGTTGACGTGCGGCACCACGATGCCCTGCGCGCCGCGGTCGAGCGTGCGATAGATCGTCGCGTAGTCGTTGTCCATGACGCGCACCACGCTGGTCACGCCCCACAGGTCGCAGGCGCGGGTCAGGTTGCCCAGGTCAGCGAAGTCCACGCCGCCGTGCTCACCCTCGAGCCAGATGCCGTCGGCCCCGAGCGGGCCCAGCTGATCGATGAGGTCGGGATCGTTGGTGCCGGACAGGATCGTGGCCACCTGGCCGGCGGCGAGCCGCTGCTTCACCGTGTTCGGTCGAATGTTCATGGACTCATCCTCTCTGGTCGGGTCCGCGGTTCGGGAGCGAGTCGCCGAGCATGCGGCCGAACACGACCATCTCGGGGCTGGTCTTGCGGTAGGTGTCGAGCGCGGCCAGCACCGGGCCGAACTCCGCCGCCGGCGGCATCGCGGGCCGGGAGGCTGGCGGCAGCGTGGCGAACACGCGCGGGATCTCGGCGTCCACCGCGGCCAGCAGCCGCTGGCCCGCCGCGCGCGTGGCCGGATCGTCGAGATGCGGGCGTAGCACGGTCGCCACGTGGGCGAGGAAGGCCGGCCAGGACGCGAGCATCCGGTAGAGGCCCGGCACGAAGATCGCGCCGGCGACCGTGGTGCCGAGCGAGGCCAGCACCGCGCGCTCTGGTGCGGACAGGGCCGTGGGGTCGGCGAGCCGGGGGAGCGGGCCCGGCGAGGCCGGCGGATCCCACGCCGGCTCAGTCCCGTCCGTGCCGCTCGGCCGGTCCCCGTGGAGCAGCCGTCGCAGCAAGCCCGCGAACACCAGGTTGACGGGGCTCACCCGCACGAAGCTGGCGCAGGTCGCGCGGATGCCGGCCTCGCCGTTTCCGTCCACGCCCCACACCGCAAGCGCCTCGCGTGAGATCGGGGCCAGGCGCGGCACCGCGAGGCCGTCGGCGGCGCGCCAGGCCGCCGTCTGCGCGCAGCCGCTCGTGAAGGCCGGGCCGACCGCGGCCCACGTCCATTCGAGCCAGCCCGGCCGAGTGGCGAGGTGACGCTGGAGCGACGAGACGTAGGGGACGGCCCAGAGGCGCCGGATCTCGCCGTAGATGGCGGCGATCTCGCCGGTCGCGTCGGCCTCGCGCACCTCGGCCAGCATCGAGCCCGCCTAGCCGAGCCGGGACGCGGGGAAGCTACAGACGTTCGCCGGCTCGTGGTGCGGGGCGTGGTCGCGGCGGAGCCGCTCCACCATGCCGAGCGCGTAGGGCGCGCCTTCCAGGAGCTGCGCGAGCATCTGGTCGTCGAGGCGCAGCCCGGCGCGGCGCGCGGCGGTCACGCACACATCGCGCGTGGCCGCGTCGGCCGGATCGCTCACCGAGAGCACGGGCGGGGGCGTCACCGCGGGCGCCTGGGCGCCGGGCACGAGCGCGGGGCGGCGGCGGTGCCACTCGGTGGCCTGCTCGTAGGCGTGGCCGATCCGCAAGATCGTCGGCTCGTCGAAGGGCCGCCCGAGGATCTGCATGCCGAGCGGCAGCCCGTTCCGGCCGAAGCCGTTGGGCAGGGCGAGCACGGGCTGGCCGGTGACGTTCCAGGCGGTGAGCAGGCTCGGCTTCTGCCAGAACGACACGCTGCGATAGTCGGCCAGACGAGGCGCCTCGCCGAGCCCGGCGGTCACGAACGCGTCGAACCGCTCGTAGAGCGGCTCCATCTCGAGCATCATGCGCCGGTGCTCGCGGGTGGCCTGCACGTAGTCGTTCGCGGTGAAGAGCACGGCGGGGAGCGCGCGGGCGCGGAAGTCGGCGCCGAAGTCGCCGGGGCGCGCGATCAGGTTCGGCTGGTGCACGCTGAAGATCTCGGTCTCCGCGATGATGATCTTGACGTCGAAGTACGCGGCGAGCGGGCGCACCCGGCAGTCTTCCAGCTGCGCGCCGAGGCGGCGCAGCACGTCGAGCGCGGCTTCCATCGCCTTCCGGACGTCGTCCGAGGCCGGGATGTCGGCCTCCCAGTGGTGGCGGAGCACGCCGATCCGCAGCCCGCGCAAGTCCGGTCCGAGCGCCTCGTCGTAGCGGGGGATCGGCCGCTTTAGGCTCCCCGCGTCTTTCGGGTCGTAGGCGGCCAGCGCCTGCAGCACGAGCGCGGCGTCGGCGACGGTGCGGGTGAGCGGGCCGCAGTGGTCGAACGTGTAGGAGTTGGTGATCACGCCGGCGCGGCTCACCAGCCCGAACGTCGGCATCAGGCCGACCACCCCGCAGTGCGAGGCCGGCCCGCGGATCGAGCCGCCGGTGTCCGAGCCCAGCGCGACGGGCACCAGCCCGGCCGCGACGGCGGCGCCCGAGCCGGTGGAGGAGCCACCGGTGAAGTGGGCCGGGTTCCACGGATTGCGCGCGGGCGGCCACGGCAAGTCGAACGACGGCCCGGCGTGGGCCATCTCGTGGGTGGCGAGCTTGCCGAGCAGCACCGCGCCCGCATCGTAGAGCTTCGCGGTGACGGTCGCGTCCTCGGTCGGAATGCGATCGATGAACACCCGCGAGTGCGCCGACGTGAGAATGCCCGCGGTGTCGTAGATGTCCTTGAGCCCGAACGGGATGCCGTGCAGCGGGCCGCGCGCGCGGCCCGCCGCGATCTCGGCCTCGGCGTCGCGCGCCTGCCGCCGAGCCAGGTCGAACGTGGGCGTGACGAACGCGTGGATCTGGCCGTCGTACTGCTCGATGCGCCGGATCAGCGCGTCGACCACCTCGACGGGAGAGAGGCTCCGGCTCCTGATCAGCCTCGATAGCTCGGCGATGGACAGATCGTGGAGATCGGTGGTCATGAGAGAGCGGAGGCCCCTGAGCTCAGAGCGTCAGCTTGGTCTTCCCGTCGATATCGACCAGCATCGAGTCCGGGACGTACCCGACGTTGATCGACTTCATGAACGCGAGCTGCGATACGAACGCCTCCTTGGCGAGCGGGTCCTTCTTGGCCCACTTGAACCACATCGGGATGGCGTGGCGACGGAACTTCTGGATGTCGTCCTCCGAGAGTCGGATGACCTGGACCCCCTGCGCCTTGAACCTGTCCCAGGCCGCGATGTTCTCCTTCTGGATGTAGGCGTACTGGTCCCAGGAATGCTGCCGGGTGACCGCGATCACGATCTCCTGTAGATGCTTCGACAGCGCGGTCCACTTCGCCATGTTGACCGTGAGGTCCATGAGGTCCACCGGCTGGTGGAGGCAGGGCGTCGACGGCGGTCCCATGATGATGTACTTGGCGACGTCGCCGAAGTGGAGGTTGTAGTTCACCGCGGGGCCGGTGTAGTCCGAAGCATCGAGGAGTCCTCGGTCCAGCGCCTGGTACACCTCTCCGCCGGGGAGGATGACGGTGGAGACGCCGGCGTAGGAGAAGATCTCCGAGATCATCCCGCCCGGAAAGCGGATCTTCTTTCCCTTGAACTCCTCGAAGGAACGGATCGGGACCTTGGAGTGAATCAGGTTCAGATCGTGCTGGATCGGGCCCACGAAGAACATGTTGTGGGCCCGGTAGGCCTTCCGCGCGATCTGGAGCCCGCCCAGCTCGTAGTACCACGTCTCCCACTGGTCCGGCCGATCCAGCGCCAGGGGGTACGAGGAGAGGAAAGCGGAGACGGGCATCTGCCCCGGCCAGTAGTTGGAGAAGCAGTGCTTCGCGTCCAGTACGCCTCCCTTCACCGCGTCGAACATCTCGAAGGTCCCGACGACCCCGTTCTCCGGAAAGGGCTGGAACAGGAGCTTGCCCTCCGAGATCTCCTTCACGTTCGCGCAGTACCTCTGGAACTGCGTGTAGCCCGCGGTCCCCGCCGGCCAGGCCGTCTGGATGCGCCACTTGATGGGGGCCTGAGCGCGTACGACCGCCGGGAAGCCCAGGGCGACGGTCGCGCCGGAAACCGCGGCGGCCTTGAAGAGGCCGCGCCGCGAGGTGGGGTTCGGTACGCTCGCCTCCGCGTCGGTCGTCATGCCTGTCGTCCCTTCCTCGGAGCGGGAGAGAGCCTGGTGTGCGAGACGGCCGGTAAGGTACGAGGACGCCGGCATTATCGGCGGCAGCGCCTCACGTGTCAAGAAACGGTCTTGCATTGACCGCGTGCGACGCGCCTGATAGCATCCCGCCCGTCGCCGAAGCTCGCCGCATGAACCCCAACGACAGCGAACTCCGCGTCGGGTCCACCGGTCCGGTCCCGGCCGCGACGCCGGGACTGGGCGAGCGACTCCCGCGCCTCCTGCTGGCCTACTGGCCTCTGGGCCCTCTCGTGCGCCGCGTGGCACGTACCCGAGCCTCCGTCCACTCGAAGCTCCTGGGCGCGTTCCTCTTGATCGCCCTGCTGCTGATCGCGATGGGAGCCATGAGCCTCCGGTCGATTGCCACCGTGGCCCACCAGAGCCGTCTGCTGGACCAGGCGCGCGAGCGGGTCGACGCCACCCGGCAGATCGAGCACGCTCTGGGCTTGCAGATGAACTTCATGCGCAACGCCCTGCTGCTCCGGGACGACGCCACCATCGAGAGCATGTTCCGCGAGAACAATCGCTTCCAGAAAACCTTCGACCATCTCGAGGCGACCGCCCCGCCCGAACAGCGCGAGACGATCCGACGCCTCCGCACGGCCCAGGACAACGTCATGGCCACGGTGGCTCGAATCGCGGGTCTGATCCGAGAGGACAAGGCCGACGAGGCCATGGACCTCCACCTGAGCGAAGGCTATCCGCTGTATCGTGAGATCGCGACTCTCGTCACGCGCGCCGTCCGTGCCGAGGAAGCCGGGATGGGTCAGCTGCGAGAGGGCGTCCAGGCGACCTATCGTCGCGCCCTGTTGCTCACCGGCGGATTCGCGGTCGCCTCCATCTTCCTGGCCCTGGGCCTCGGCTTCGTCATCTCGTGGTCGTTCATCCTCCCGGTTCGCGAGGCCGAGGGGTTCCTCGGTCAGGTCGCCAAGGGTGACTTCAGCGCCAGCATCGATGTGCCGAACCGCGACGAGTTCGGGGCGCTGGCCCGCCAGATGAACCAGATGAGCCGCGAGCTGCACCAGCTCTACGACGACCAGCGGCGCGCGGCCCTTCAGCTCCGGGCGCTCAATGCCGAGCTCGAGGACGCGAGCCGGGCCAAGTCGAACTTCCTCGCGAGCATGAGCCACGAGCTGCGCACGCCCATGAACGCGATCCTCGGCTTCACCGAGATGATCCGCGACGGGCTGTACGGCGAGGTCCCGCCGGACATCCAGGAGCCGGTGTCGGACATTCACACGTGCGGCAAGCAGCTCCTCGGCCTCATCAACAATGTGCTCGACCTCTCCAAGATCGAGGCCGGACACATGGAGCTGGCCCCGACCGAGTACGTGGTCGAGGACGTGGTGAACACCGTGAAGCTCTCGCTGCGCGCCCTGGCCGCCGGCAAGGGGCTCGAGCTGGTGACCACGGTGGCGCCCGACCTGCCGCTCTGCCTGGGCGACGGCAAGCGGATCACCCAGTGCCTGATGAACCTGGCCGGCAACGCGCTCAAGTTCACCGCCGAGGGGCGGGTGGAGATCCGGGTGGAGCAGGAGGGGGAGCATTTACGCTTTGCGGTGGCCGACACCGGCATCGGCATTCCCGCCGACCAGTGCGAGTACATCTTCGAGGAGTTCCGGCAGGCCGACGCCACCGTGACCCGGGACTTTGGCGGCACCGGCCTCGGGCTGGCCATCACGAAGAAGCTGGTGGAGCTGCACGGCGGCCGGATCCGGGTGGAGAGCGAGCCGGGGAAGGGCTCGACGTTCTTCTTCACGATCCCGGTCCGGGTGACCCAGGAGGCGCCCGCGTGAAGACGATCCTCTACGTCGAGGACAACGAGTTCAACCGCAAGATCGTCCGGCAGCTGCTATCCCGCACCTCCTACCGCTTGATCGAGGCCACCGACGGCGAGGCCGGCGTCACCACCGCGCTCGAGTCGCGGCCGGACCTCATCATCATGGACATCCAGCTCCCCAAGCTGTCCGGCCTCGAGGCCACCCGCCAGTTGCGGACCGCGCCCGAGACGGCGGATACGCCGATCATCGTGATCACGTCCTTCGCGCTGGCGGGGGATGAGCAAAAGGCGAGGCAGGCCGGGGCCGCCGCCTATCTGGCCAAGCCCTACAGCCCGCGCGAGCTGCTCGGCATGATCCGCGAGCTGGCTCCGGAGGCCTGAGCGGCGCCTCGCTCGTGAGCGATCGTCGAGACCGGCGCCGCGCCGGGCGCGTGATCCTGGCCGCGACCGCGCTCAACCTGCCGATCGGCGCGCTGTATGCCTTCAGCGTGTTCATCCAGCCGCTGGAGGTGCTGCTCGGGCTGAGCCGGGCCGATCTCGCCCTGGTATTCGGTGTGGCGGCCGCCGCGTTCGGTGTCGGCATGATGGCCGCGCCCGCGCTCTACCGGATCGCCCCGACGCCGTGGCTGGTGCTGGCCTGCGCGGGATCGAGCGCCCTCGGCATCGCCCTCGCCGCGGGCGCGCGTGGCCTGCCGGCTCTGGCCGTCGGCTACGGCGGCCTCTTCGGCCTGGGTGGGGGCGCGGCCTACATCCTGGTGCAGCAGATGGTGAACCTGACCGTCACCCGCCGTCGGGGGCTCGTCAACGGCTACATGGTGAGCTTGCTGCCCGCCGGCGCGATGATCACCGCGCCCATCTTCGGGTGGGCCATCGGGGCGTTCGGCGTGCGCGCTACCCTCGCCGGATTCGCGGTGACGCTGGCCGTCACCGGGCTGCTGAGCGCATGGCTGACGCGCGGCGGGGCGGCGGTCTCCGGCGCGACGGCCAGCGTCGCGATCCCCGAGGACGAGCGGCGCCGGGCCGTCTTCTGGCGGCTGTCGATCGTGTTCTTCCTGGCCGCCTCGGCGGGCCTCATGGTGCTGAGCCAGGCCGCCGGCATCATCACCGCCTACGGGGGCACCACCGCGCTCGCGGTGTACGGCACCACCGGCATCACCGCCACCATCGCCGCGGCGCGGCTGGGCGGCGGTTGGATGGTGGACTGGCTCGAGATCCCGACGGTGGCGGCGGGCGCGCACGCGATCGCGCTCGCCGGCAACGTGGTGCTGTCGATCTGGCCGGGGCCGGCGGTGGCGGTGATTTCACTCGCCCTCGTCGGTCTGGGCTACGGCATCATCTCGGGCGTCACCGCGGCGTCGGTCGCGGTGTACTGGCGCCGGGCGCTCTACGGCCGGATGGCGAGCCGCGTCTACATCGCGTGGAGCGCCGCCGCCATCGTGCTGCCGATCGTGGCGGGGCGTCTGTTCGACCTGACCCAGGGCTACGGCACCGCGGTGGTGATCGCGGGAGCCGGCAACGCGCTCGGCATCCTCGTCGCGGCCGGGCTGCCGGCCGAGCGCGCCGCGGGCGAGCCGGCGGCCGCGGCGTGAGGTAGTATCGCGGCCATGTCCCGGTCGTCGCGCCCGCTCTCCCTCGCGCATCTCACGGTGCTGGACACCACGCCGCCCGAGCTGATCGCGCTCGCGGACGCGGCGGGCTTCCGCACCATCGGCATCCGCCTGACCGCCACGCCGAGCGTGGGCGTGCCGCCGTACGACTGCCTGCACGACGGCCCGATCCTGCGCGAGACGGTGGCGCGCTTGAAGGAGACCGGCATCTCGGTGCTCGACACCGAGTTCCTTCGCTTCGAGCCGGATCAACCGGTCGGCGTCCCGGAGGGATTTCTCGAGGTCTCGGCGCGCCTCGGGGCGAAGTACGTCCTGGCAATGAGCGCCGAGCCCGATGAGGGCCGCACGCTGGAGCGCTTCGTCGACCTGTGCGACCGGGCCGCCGCGTACGGCCTGCACGTGTGCCTCGAGTTCGCGATCTATACCGGCGTCCGCACCCTCGCCCACGCGGTCCGGATGGTGGCGCGCTCGGAGCGGTCGAACGCGTCGGTCCTCGTCGACGCGCTCCATTTCAGCCGCTCCGGCGGCGTGCCGGCCGACGTCGGGACGGTGGACCCGTCGCTGCTGCGCTACGCGCAGATCTGCGACGCGTCGGCGGACATGCCGGGCCCCACCGACAGCGCCCGCCTGATCGCCGAGGCGCGCACCGGGCGGCTGCTGCCGGGCGACGGCGTGCTGCCGCTGCGGGAGCTGATCAGCGCGCTACCGGCGGACGCGCCGCTGGCCATCGAGGCGCCGGTGCGGGCGACCGCCCACTTGCCGGCGCTCGAGCGGGCGCAGCGGGCATACCGCGCGCTCGGCGCGCTGACCGCGTCCTAGCCGGCGTCTTCCGCGCGCGCCTTCTTCACCAGCGCCTCCAGCGCCTCGTAGGGCTGGGCACCCACCACGCCGTAGCGGCCGGCCACGAAGGTGGGCACGCCGGTGATGCCGTATTCTCGCGAGAGCTTCCAGTCCGCGTCCACCGCGTCCTTGAAGGTACGCTGCTCGATCACCTCGCGGGCCGGGTCGACCGGCAGGCCCACTTCCTTCACGATGTCGAGCAGCACGTCGGGCCGGGAGATGTCGCGCGCGTCCACGAAATAGGCGCGGAAGAGCGCGTCGTGGAGGGCCTCGCCGCCCGGCTGGGTGTCGGCCCATTTGCCCAGCTCCTGGGCCAGCCGGCTGTTGTACGTCATGCTGCGCTCGCCGTAGGGCAGGCCCTCGGCGTCCATGCGCGCCTTCATCTGCGCGTGCATGGCCTTGCGGTCGACGTTGCGGCCGCGGAAGAGATCGTCGAGCGACTGGCCCTCGGGCGGTGTCTCCGGGTGCAGCGGGAAGTGTACCCACTCGATCTTCACGTTGTGCTCGGTGCGGAGCTTCTCAATACGCACGGTACTGAGATAGCACCAGGGTCAGACGTAGTCGGAGAAGACCTGAACGGTGATGGGCTCGGTCATGGTGGCCCTCCTCGGCCTCAGCTTACCTTCACGAGCTTCTGCAGGCTACGCAGTCCGGGCGGGTGGGGCTGGCCCTTGTAGCGGTTGCCCCAGTTGGTGAAGGACACCTCGCCCACGTAGATGTCGCCGCGGGAGTCGACCGCGAGGCCGTGCGGGGACATGAACTGCCCCGGCTCGAGCCCGGCGATGCGATCGCCCAGCCGGGCGAGCCGCCGGCCGCGGTGGTCGTAGATGCTCACGCGCGGGCCGATGTTGGGCACGTCGTAATTGACGGCCAGGGCGCCGCCGATCTCGCCCACGTAGAAGCGGCCCTCACCGCCGCGCTCGAGGTGCAGGCCCGAGGGCCGGTGCATGTCGTGCCACTGCGTCTCGAAGCGGCCGTCGCCGTCGAAGACCTGGATGCGGTGGTTCTCGCGGTCGGCCACGTAGACCCAGCCGTCGGCGTCGCAGCAGATGTTGTGGGGGATGTTGAACTGGCCGGGATCGGTGCCGGGCTCGCCCCACGAGCGGAGCAGGGTGCCGTCGGGCGCGAACTTGTGGATGCGCGCGTTGCCGTAGCCGTCGGAGACATAGAGATCGCCCTGCGGGGAGAGCGCGGTGTGGGTGCACCGGTGAAACGGCTCGCCGCACATGTAGGGCCGGGGCTTGCCCGGGATGCCGATCGTCAGCAGCACCCGGCCGTCGAGGGTGCAGTGTCGCACGGTGTGATCGCCGTCGTCGGTGAGCCAGAGCGTGTCGTCGGGGGCCACGTGCACGCCGTGGGCGCGGTGGAATCCGCCTTCGCCCCACGAGCGGAGGAAATTGCCGTCACGGTCGAAGACCACCATCGGGTGGCGACCGCGGTTGAACGCGTAGACGCGGTCCTGCCCGTCGACGCCGACCGCGGCCACGTCGGCGTCGAACTCGCGGCCGGGCGGCAGCTTCGCCCACGTGTCGTGAACTTCGTAGCGATAGGCACCGGCGCCCAGGACGACCGCCATCACGAGCCTCCCGGCGGGCGCCCCGAGACGCTCGCCGGCCGGCGCGCCTCGAAGATCGCGCGGGGATTGCGCACCAGCATCTGATCGATCTGCTCCTCGCTGACCCCCGCCTGGCGCAGGGCGGGCAGGATGTCGTCCGGGATGTGGTTGTAGTGCCAGAGCGGTCGCGTCCGGCGCTTGTCCTCCTCGGAGAGCATGTCGCTCCAGCAGTTGGCATCGTGGGAGAGCACCATGCGGGGTGCGTAACCCTCGGCGCAGAGCCGGGCGATGACCTCGACCCGCTTGGCGGTGGGCAGGAAGTGCTCGAGGCCGAAGCGGTCCATCCCGATGGTGCTGCCGCGCTCCATCAGCCCGCGCAGGTAGCCCAGGTCGTCGCTGTCCCCGCTGTGGCCGATGATGACGCGGCCCAGGTCCACGCCCTCCTGGGCGAAGATCGCCTGCTGCGCCTCCCCGGTTCGGCCGGCGGCCCAGGTGTGCGTGGAGATCGGCACTCCGGTGGCCTTCTGGGCCCGCGCCGAGGCGCGCAGGACGTTCTCGATGACCGGCGTCACCCCCGCGGTGTCGGTGGCGCACTTGATGATGGCGGCCTTCACGCCGCTGCTGCCGATGCCCTGCGTGATGTCGCGGATGAACAGCTCGGCCACCGCGTCGACGCCGTGCCCGCTGAAGTAGCGCTGGGGCATCCACCACACTCCGGTGGCCACGATCACGTGCACCCGCGAGCGCCGGGCGACGGCGAGAATGAGGTCGATGTCCCGCCCCAGATCGACGGTGGTGAGGTCGACGATCGCCCGGATGCCGCGGGCGTGCAGATCGGCCATCTTGCGCTCGGCGATCTGGAGGATCGACGCGCGGTCCCAGAGATGGGGCCAGTTCTCCTGCACCCCCGGCGAGCGAGTGACGATGTGCTCGTGCATCAGCGTGGGGCCGAGGTCGGCCGTGGACACCGGGCCGAGGGCTGTCTCCACCGTGGGCATGCCGACCTCCGGGATGGTCCGCGGTGAGCCCGGCGCTAGCCGGCCACCACGCGCACGAAGCGATCGACCTCGGCCTCGTCGTTGTAGTAGTGCACGCTGGCCCGGACGAGCGCCTCGAAGCGTCGCGCGGGCAGGTCGAGCCGCGACGACGAGGCCTGGGTGTGGGTGACGTTGATGTCCATGGCGCGCAGCCGCTGACGGGTCGCGAGCGGCGCCTCGCCCGCCTTGAGGAGCGTCACGATCCCGCACTGCTCGGTGCCGAGGTCGTGCAGCGTGATGCCCGGCTGCTTCCCCAGCTCGCGACGGAGCAGGTTCGCCAGCGTCTTGACCCGCGCCTCGATCGCGTCGATCCCGATCGCCGCCGCGTAGCGTGCGGCGACGCCGAGGCCGATCTGCCCGGCCACGAACCGCTCCCAGTTCTCGAAGCGCCGCGCGTCGTCGCGGACGGTGTAGGTGTCGGCGTCGATCCAGGTGGCGGCTTCCAGATCGATGAACGGTGGATCCAGCGTGCGAGTGACGTCGCGCTTGACGTACAGGAAGCCGGTGCCTCGCGGGCCCCGGAGGTACTTGCGCCCGGTGGCCGAGAGCATGTGGCAGCCGATGCGCTCCACGTCGACCGCGAGCTGGCCCACCGACTGGCAGGCGTCGAGCAGATAGAGGATGCCGTGGCGCGCGGCCACCCGGCCCACCTCGGCGGCGGGGTTGACCAGCCCGCCCTGGGTGGGAACGTGGGTGATCGCGATCAGCCGCGTGCGCGGCCGGAGCGCGCGCTCCAGCGCTGCGACGTCGAGCTGACCGGAGGCGTCATCGTCGACCACGTCGATCTCGATGCCGACCCGCTGCTTCATCTGGAGAAATGCCAGGTAGTTGGACACGTACTCGGCCCGCGCGGTGATCACCCGGTCGCCGGCGCGGAAGGGGATGGAGTAGAAGGCCATGTCCCAGGCCCGCGTCGCGTTCTCCACGTACGCGATCTCGTCCGGCCGCGCGCCGATGAGCGCTGCGACGGCAGGGTAGAAGTCGGCGATCCGGTCGGCGACCTCGGCGGCCGCCTCGTAGCCGCCGATGGTGGCCTCGCGCCGGAGGTGGTCCGTCACCGCGTCGAGCACCGGGCCGGGCGGCAGGGCTGCGCCCGCGTTGTTGAAGTGCAGGACGGACTCGACCCCGGGCGTGTCGGCCCGCAGGCGGGCGACGTCGAGCATCAACCGAGCAGCTGCTCGCAGACCTCGAGCCACGCCTGGGTGGTCAGCGCGAGCGATTCCACGTCGATGCGCTCGTCGTTGCCGTGGAAGCGCCCGGCCATCGCCTCGGCGGTCAGCGCGCGCGAGAACAGGCCGAAGCCATAGGCCACCGCCCCCTTGTCGCGGAAGTACGGCGCGTCGGTGAAGCCGACGATCATCCGGGGCAGGAGGCGCGCGCCTGGATAGTGGGCGTCGACCACGCGGCCCAGCACGTGCCAGAGCGGGGTGCCGATCGGGGAGACCGACGCGGGCTTGGAGAAGAGCTTGTCGACCTCGACCTCCTCGGCCAGGCCGCCCAGGGCCTTGTCGAGATGCCGGCGTACCTCGTCCTCGTTGTCGCCGGGCACGGTGCGGATGTCGACCTCCACGTCGACCGCGTCGGGGATGACGTTGGTCTTCACACCGCCGTGGCAGACGTTGGGCGAGAACGTGGTGTGGGTGGCCGACCACGCGAGCTTCGCGAGCCGCGGATCCAGCGAATCGATCGAGTCGTCGATGCGGGCGGGATCGCCGAGCCCGGCCTTTACCGCCGGGTCGAGCTGGAGGGTGTCGACGAAGGTCCGCCACAGCTCGTCCACGTACGGCGCGGGGCGGTAGTCGGCCAGGCGGCTCACCACCTGCGCGGCCTTCACCAGCGCGTTGTTGGAGCCATAGGGCATCGAGCCGTGGCCGGGCGTGCCCTTCACGCGGAGCCGGCGCCAGGCCACGCCCTTCTCGCCCACGTGCACCGTCACGTGCAGCTCGTCGCCGTGCGCGCCGCGGCTGACGGTGCCGCCGTTCTCGGTGAGGCAGTAGTCGGCCCGCAGCGCGTCCCAGTGCCGGTCGACCACGTGGCCGGCGCCCAGCGTGCCGCCCGCCTCCTCGTCAGCGCAGGCCAGGTAGACGAGCGTGCCCCGAGGCCGCCATCCGCCCGGCTTCGTGGCCAGCGTCTTCAACGCGACCGCCTGCGACGCGGTGAGGTTCAGCATGTCCACCGCGCCGCGGCCCCACACCTCGCCGTTCACCAGCTCGCCGCCGAAGGGATCGCGCGTCCAGGTCTTCGGGTTCACCGGCACCACGTCGGTGTGGCCCATGAGGCAGAGGGTGGGCGCCTTCGGATCTCGGCCCTCGATGCGCGCGACCAGGCTCGCGCGGCCCGGCGCGTGGGCCGGCTCGTAGACCTCGACGTCGAGCCCGCTGCCCTCGAGATAGCTGCGCAGCGTGTCGCTGTTGCGCACCTCCTGCCCGGACAGCGCGGTGCCGTCGTTCACGCAGCGGTTACGGATCATCTGCTGCAGCAGCTCCACCGTCTGTCCGGTCAGCGCGTCGCTCATGGGCCGGTATCGTAGCCAGCGCGGCGCCGGTTGTCGAGCGCCGCGCTCACGAGGGCTCGCCCACCGCCTGGATCGAAGCCGACACGCTAGCGGGCGAGGACCGCCATGCGGTCGAGGAATGGCAAGGCATCGTCGAGCCGCCGCGGCGACACCAGCACCACGCGCTCGACCCCCAGCCCTTCCAGACGCGCGACCGCGTCGGGTGCGGGCGGCTTGAACGCGAAGACCGAGACCGACAGCTCGTCGCGCCGACGGCCTGCGGCCTCCGCCCGGCGCCGCAGGTCCGCGATGGCGGCGGGCAGGTCGTCGAGCAGCACGTCGATCGGGATCCAGCCGTCGCAGTATTCCACCACCCGGGCGCGGCCCTGCGCGGTCGCCCCGCCGAAGAGGATCGGCGGGTGCGGCCGCTGCACCGGCTTCGGGAACGAGATCGCGCGTTCGAAGCGGACGAGCTCGCCGTCGAACGACGCCTCCTCCTGCGTCCAGAGCGCCTTCATGGCGAGCACTCGCTCGCGGAGGATCTGCCAGCGGCGCTCGAACGGCGTGCCGTGGTCCACCATCTCCTCCCGGTTCCAGCCCCCGCCGATGCCGAACAGCACGCGGCCGTTGGAGAGCCAGTCGAGCGTGGCCACCGTCTTGGCCAGCACGATCGGGTCGTGCTCGACGACCAGGCAGATTCCGGTGCCGAGCTTGATACGGGTCGTCGCCGCGGCGGCCGCCATCAGGGACACGAACGGGTCGGCCATGTGGTAGTACGGCTTGGGCAGTGGCTCGCCGCCCGGATACGGCGTCTGCCGCGCGGCCGGGATGTGGGTGTGCTCACCTACCCAGAACGACTCGAAGCCCCGCTCCTCGGCGGCGCGGGCCAGCTCGTCGGGCCGCGCGCCGTACTCCACGTTGTAGCTGAAGAGGCCCAGATGCATGGCGCCCTCCGCTAGCGCCCGCGGCGGACGGCGCCGGGCGCGTAGACCTCGGGGTTGACCACGTTGAGGGGCCGCTGCCGGGTGAGCACGCGCGCGATCTCCTCGCCGCAGCGGCGCGGCACCTGGGCCACCGCGGGCGAGGAGAAGTAGGCGGCGTGCGGGGTGAGCACGACGTTGTTCATGCCGCGCAGCGGGCTCTCGGCGGGGAGCGGTTCCTCCTCGAACACGTCGAGCGCGGCCCCGGCCAGCCAGCCTTCCCGGAGGGCGCGCGCCAGCGCCGCCTCGTCGACGATGGGGCCGCGGGCGGTGTTGATGAGGCATGCGGTGGGCTTCATGCGGCGCAGGAACGCCTCACCGATGAGGCCGCGGGTCTCCGCGTTGAGCAGCGCGTGCACCGAGACATAGTCGGCGCGGGCGGCGAGCGTCGGCAGATCCACCCGCTCCACCCCCAGCGCCGCGAAGCGCGCGTCGTCGACGTAGGGATCGCAGGCGATGACGCGGGTCTCGAGCGCGGCGACGCGACGGGCGAAGGCGCCACCGATGTTGCCGAGGCCCACGATGCCGACCGTCTCCCCGTGGAGCGACCCGGTCACCGGGCCGGGGACCCGCGCGCTCCAGACACCGGCCCGGATCTCCCGGTCGAGGGTCGGGATCTTCCGGTTCCAGGCCAGCAGCAGCGCGAGCGCGTGATTGGCGACCTCGCGCACCCACACGTCGGGCACGTTGATGACCACCACGCCCAGCTCGGTGGCTGCGGCCACGTCGATGACGTCGTAGCCGACGCCGGTGCGCATGACCGCCTTGAGCCCTTCGAGCGACTCCATCACCCGACGGGTGATCGGGGAAGACGAGGTGATCAGCGCGTCGGCGTCACGGGTGCGCGCGACGACTTCCTCGGCGCTGCCGAGGAAGGGCAGGGAGCGCAGGCGCGCGGGCACGCGGTCCAGCGCGGCCTGGCAGTCGGAGTAGTCGCGCTCGCCGCGACCCTGGATGACGTAGACGTTGAGGGATGTCTCGGACACGGATCTCTCCATCGAATAGGGGTGGATTCAGAACTCGCCGTGGCGGCCGGCGCCGGCCGCGAACTGCTGGGCGCCGGCCTGGCTCTCGCCGGAGTCGTGGGTGGCCTTGCCGAGGGCGAACTCGTTGGCCATGGCCTCGCCCAGCGGCAGTCCCGCGCCCTCCCACGCCGAGCGCCGGTCACTCCGCACGCAGCGCGGCGGGAAGGCGGCGATCGAGCGCGCGAGCGCTTCGGCCTCCTCGCGGGCGCGCCCGGACGGCACCACCCGGTTGGCCAGGCCGAAGGCGAGCGCCTCGCGCGCGTCCACCGGGCGGCCGGTCAGGATCATGTCGAGCGCACGGGACAGGCCGATCAGCCGCGGCAGCCGGACCGTGCCGCCGTCGATCAGCGGCACGCCCCAGCGGCGGCAAAACACACCGAAGACGGCGGTCTCGGAGGCCACGCGTAGATCGCACATGAGCGACAGCTCGAGCCCGCCCGCCACCGCGTAGCCCTCGACCGCGGCGATCGTGGGCTTGGTGAAGGCCATGCGGCTCGGGCCCATCGGACCGTCGCCGTCGGGCTCCAGGCGAAGGCCGCGCTCGCCGCCGCGGGCCTTCAGATCGGCCCCGGCGCAGAACACGCCGCCGGCGCCCCACAGCACGGCCACGCGCAGGGCGTCGTCACGCTCGAACTCGGTGAACGCCTCGACCAGGGCGCGCGCGGCGGGGCCATCCACCGCGTTGCGCGCCTCCGGGCGCTCGATCACGATCGTTGCCACCATGCCGTCCCGCTCCATCCGGATCGCCATCGCCCGCTCCTGCCGCGCGGTCGTCGAAGTGGGGAGGTCGGCCGCCGCGGCACGAGCAATCTACGGCTTTCCCGGCCGCGAGGCCAGCCCCGCCTGCGTGCTAGACTCCGGCCGATGACTCTCGAGGTGGAGGCGACCTAGGTCGGCGTGCGCGGCGTCGAGCAGATTCCGTGGCTGTACGACTCGATCTGCGCGGTCTACGAGGCGCTCGGCCTCGGGCGGTGGCGTCGCTGGCTCGTTGCGGGCGCGCGCGGCCGCGTACTGGACGTCGGCTGTGGCACCGGTCGAAACCTGGTGCTCCTGCCTCCGGGGACGGGCGCGACCGGCCTCGACCCCTCGTGGGACGCGCTGCAGCGGGCCCGCCGTCGGGCGCCCGGGGTCCCGCTCGTGCAGGCCAGCGCCGAGGCCCTCCCGTTTCGGGATGCGACGTTCGACACCGTCCTCAGCGGTCTCGTCTTCTGCAGCGTGCCGGACGCGGGGCGGGGACTTCGCGAGGTGCGGCGGGTGCTGACGCGCGACGGTCAGCTACGCATGATGGAGCACGTGCGCTCCACGCGCCCGTGGAAGGCGCGGCTCCAGGATCGCGTGCAGCCGGCGTGGACCCGGCTCACCGGCGGCTGTCGTCCGAACCGCGACACCGAGGGCGCGGTGGAAGCCGCCGGGCTCCAGATCGACGCGGAAAGCCGCCGAGCACGCGACGAGATGCGGCGGTTCGTCGCGCGCCCGCTCCCGTTCGGCTCGTCTACCCGCCCTTCACGCTGAGCTCGACCGGGACGTTGCCGCGCGTGGCGTGCGAGTATGGGCAGATCTGCTCGTGCGCCTCCTGGGCCAGCGCGGCGAGCTCGGCCTGGGGCAGGCTGCGATCCTCGACGGAGAGCTTCACGGCGAGGCCGAATCCGCCCGCAGCCCGCGGGCCGATCGATACCGCGCAGGTGATCCGGGCGCGGGTGGCGTCCTTGCGATGCCGCTTGCCGACGAAGTCGAGCGCCCCGCCGAAGCACGCGGCGTAGCCGGCGGCGAACAGGTGTTCTGGGGTCGCGGCACCCGCTCGGCCCGGCCCGCCCATCTCCTTGGGGACCGACAGGTCGGCCTTCACGAGGCCGTCGGCGCTCTCGGTGTGCCCGTTGCGCCCTCCGGTGGCGGTGGCGGTCGCGGTGAAGAGTGGCTTGATGGTGTCCATGCGGGGTCCCTCCGGGTCGGATCAGCTCACCATCGCATAGGTGCGCTCGATGTTGGCGAGCAGGCCCGCGCGCCACGGGCGGTAGTGCTCGTACGTGGCAAAGGCCTTCTCGTAGGTCGGAGCCAGCCGCGGCGGCACGCGCTGCTTGACCTCGTCGAGGGTCGCGCCCCGCGCCACTTCCTCGCGCACCGCCTCCACCATGTGGTGGATGTAGCCGCGGAAGGTGCGCAGCCAGTCCCGGCCCGCCGGGCGGCCGTGCCCCATGATGATCGTGTCGAAGTCCAGCTCGGCCAACCGGTCGATGGTGGTCACCCAGTCTTCCGGGAAGCCGTCGCCCATGAACGGTGTCCAGCCGATCACCGCGTCGCCGGTGATCACCACCTTCTCGCGGGGCAGGTACACGAACACGTCGCCCTCGGTGTGGGCTCGGCCGAGGTAGAGCAGGTGGATCTCGCGATCGCGGCGGTAGAGCTTCATGGTTCGCTCGAAGGCCATGGTGGGCAGCGCGGGCTTGAGCGCGCGCACCTCGGCCAGATACGACTCGGCGAGCCCCAGATCGGCCCGCAGCCGGGCGCGCTGCTCCGGGGTGGTCGCGGCGGCCAGCTTGGCCTGTAGCCGGGACACCTCGGCCGGCACCTGCCGCACGTGGTCCTGGATGCGCTTCAGTCCCTTGCGCACCATCGCCTCGCGGGTGAGCTGGTTGGTGATGATCTCGGCGCCGGGGTAGGCGGCCGGGTACACCTCGTTGCCGTGCCAGTGGTCCCAGTGGAAGTGGGTGTTGACCACGAAGCGCACCGGCTTCGGGGTGAGATCCCGCAGGCGGTCCACGATCACCCGGGCCGCGGAGGGCTTCGAGTGGGTGTCCACGATCACCACGCCGTCGTCGCTCTCGATGATCGCGGTGTTGGAGTTGACCTTGTAGGCGGGTGCGGCCACCGCCACGTGCACGCCGTCGGCCACCTGCTCGAAGTCGAAGCGCGCGTCGCCCGCGGCCGGGCCCTCGTGAGCGCAGCAGTCCATTTGTGTGGTCTCCTCGCGCCCGATACTATTCGATGGTGAACGCGCGCTCAACCGGGCGCGGGAGGGAGCCGATGGCCACCACGCGGACCGAGAAGGACACCATGGGCAGCATCGAGGTGCCGGCCGATCGCTACTGGGGCGCGCAGACCCAGCGCTCGCTCGAGCACTTCCGCATCGGGGGTGAGCGCTTCTCGCGCGAGATGATCCGCGCGTTCGGCCTGCTGAAGAAGGCGTGCGCGCGGGTGAACCGCGACCTCGGCCTCCTGCCGGAGGACCGCGCGCGCGCCATCGAGGAGGCCGCCGACGAGGTGATCGCGGGGCGGCTCGACGTGCACTTCCCGCTGTCGGTGTGGCAGACGGGCAGCGGGACCCAGACCAACATGAACGCCAACGAAGTCATCGCCAATCGGGCCACCGAGCTGCTGGGCGGGACGCTCGGCGCGGCCCGGATCGTCCATCCCAACGACGACGTCAACCGCAGCCAGTCCTCCAACGACACCTTCCCCACCGCCATGCACATCGCGGCGGTGGAGCAGATCGACGGCCGGCTCCTGCCCGCGGTGGGGCGCCTGCGCGACACGCTGTGGGCGAAGTCGCGCGACTTCGCCGACGTGGTGAAGATCGGACGCACCCACCTGCAGGACGCGGTGCCGCTGACCCTCGGGCAGGAGATGTCCGGATGGGCGAGCCAGATCGACCGGGCGCTCGACCAGATCCAGGTCGCGCGGCGCGGCCTCTACGAGCTGGCCCTGGGCGGCACCGCGGTCGGCACCGGGCTCAACGCCCCGCCCGGCTTCGGCGAGCGCGCCGCGAAGGTCATCGCCGGGCTGACCGGGCGGCCCTTCGTGTCGGCGCCCAACAAATTCGAAGCTCTCGCGGCCCACGAGGCGCTCGTGTTCACCCACGGGGCCCTGCGCGCGCTGGCCACCGCGCTCACCAAGATCGCCAACGATGTGCGATGGCTCGCCTCGGGGCCGCGCTCCGGCATCGGCGAGCTGCGCATTCCCGAGAACGAGCCGGGCAGCTCGATCATGCCGGGCAAGGTCAACCCGACCCAGTGCGAGGCCCTGACGATGGTGTGCGTCCAGGTCATGGGCAACGACGTGGCGGTGGGCATCGCGGGAGCCTCCGGCAACTTCGAGCTGAACGTGTTCAAGCCGGTGATCATCCACAACGTGCTGACCTCGGTGCGCCTGCTCGCGGATGCGAGCGAGTCGTTCGACGTCCACTGCGCGCGCGGCATCGAGCCGGATCGCGAGCGGATCCGGTCCCTGGTCGAGCGCTCGCTGATGCTGGTCACCGCGCTGGCCCCGCGGCTCGGCTACGACCGGGCCGCCCAGATCGCCAAGAAGGCGCACGCCGAGGGCCTGACCTTGAAGGAGGCGACGCTCGCCCTCGGCTATCTGAGCGCCGAGGAGTTCGACCGCGCGGTGCGCCCGGAGGGGATGGTGGGGTAGGCGCGGGCAAAGCCCGCGCGCGAACGACGGTGACTCGGGCGCGCGCTCAGCGAGCGGTGGCGGGGGCGGGCGCGTCGGCCGCGCTCGAGCCCCCGGTCATCTTGGCCAGCACTTCGCGAAGGGTCGAGAGGCGGATCGGCTTCTTCACCACCAGGTCCACCCCGTCCGGCTTCTCGCCCGCCGCGTTCATCAGGTCACCGAAGCCGGTGAGCAGCACCACCGGCGTGTCGGGCGCGTGCTCCTTCACCATGGCCGCGAGCTGGTCGCCGCCCATCTCGGGCATCGCGCGGTCGGTGATCACCATCGCGAAGTCTCCCGCCTTGAACGTCTCGAAGCCCTCACGCCCGTTCACCGCGGTTTCGACGTGGTGTCCGTCGCCCGTGAGGTATTCGGTGAGCACGTCGCGGGCGATCGGCTCGTCGTCGACCACCAGCACGCTGAGCGGACCGGTGGGCGCGGCGGTGCGCGTGGGGACCTCTCGGCTCTGGGTGGCGTCGGCCGGGAGCACCACGATGAAGGTGGTGCCCTTGCCCACGGTGGACTCGATGTCCATCGTGCCGCGGTGCCGCTTCACGATCCCGAACACCATCGGGAGGCCCAGGCCGGTGCCGCGCTCGCCCTTGGTGGAGAAGAACGGCTCGAGGCACCGGCGGCGCACCTCGTCGGTCATGCCGGTGCCGGTGTCGCTCACTTCCAGGAAGACCTGGGGCACGCCGTCGCCGGCCGGCGTGTCGCGCAGGCCGGTGCGGATGCGGATGTTCCCGCCCTCCGGCATCGCGTCGACCGCGTTGAAGATCAGGTTGGTCAGCAGCTCGCGCAGCTCGGACTCGCTGCCGAGGATGCGGGGAATGGGACGCATGTCGGCTTCCACCAGGATGGTGCGCCCGCTGCCCAGGGCCTCGTCGCGCCACCGCGGCCGGGTGAGGGCCACCGCCTGCTCCACCATCTGGTTCAGGGACAGGGGCCGGTAGGTCTCGCCCTCCTCGCGCTTGCGGTAGAACTCGCGCAGGCGGCTCACCACGCTGGCCGCGTCCTCGACGCCGGTCATGATGAGCTTCAGGTACTTGGTCGCCTTGGCCTGCTCCTGCAAGATGTCCGGGTGCTCGAGCAGCATCTCGGCGTAGCCGGAGATCGGCACCAGCGCGTTGTTGAAGTCGTGGGCGAGGCCGCTCGCCATCTTGCCCACCGCGTTCAGCCGCTCCTGCTCGATGATGTGCCGCTGGGTGCGATGCAGCTCGATGGCCACCGCGGCCTGCTTGGCGATGCCGTCGGCGAGCTTCAGGTCGTCCATCGAGAAGGCGTGCGCATCGCGGGTCCACGCGATCGCGAAGATGCCGAGCAGCTCGTCGCTGACTTGCACCGGCTGCACCAGCAGCGAGGTGTGCGGCAGCAGATGCAGGGCGGGCTGATTGAAGCGCGGGTCGGTCTTGCTGTTGCTCGAGTGCAGCGACGTGCGCAGCCGCTTGACCAGATCGATGAGCGGGTCGTCCGGGGCGAGGGGCAGGGCCGACAGCGGCTCGCGCAAATCGCGTGGCACGTGGTAGCCGGCGAGGGGAATGAAGCGGTCGCCGCCGCGGGTCACGCACCAGGCGACCCCGTTGTCGGCGCCCAGGATCCGCACCATCTCTCGCGTCGTCCGGCGGATCGCCTCGGGCAGGTCGGGGGCCGAGCCGATGGCCTGGCTCACCGCCAGCAGCGTCTCGGTCTGCTGCAGGCGCGACTGGATCTCGTCGTACAGGCGCGCCTTCTCGAGCGCTACCGCGGCCTGCGCGGCCAGCGTGGTGGCCAGCCGGATCTCCTCGTCCGAGAAGACGTGGAGCGTCTTCAGGTGGTCCAGGATGAGCACGCCCGCGGTGCGGCCCTGGTGGATCAGGGGCACCACGAGGGCGGCCTTGGCCTGGAAGAGGCCGACCCAGCCCGGCGGCACGCGAGGATCGCTGCCCGGATCCGAGATGACCACCGGCTCCTGCCGCCGCACCGCCTCCAGCAGGAACGACGGCATCTCCTCGAGCGCGAGCGCGCGCAGCGCCTCGGCCCCGTCACCGTGCTTGGCCGCCGCGCTGCGGTCGGCGAGCTGCGAGCTGACCGGCACCATCAGCTGACCCGACTTGTCGCGCAGGAAGATGGAGCAGCGATCCACCCGACACGCGCGCGCCGCGCCGTGCGCGATCACCTCGAAGAGGCCCTTCTGCTCGATCGCCGAGCCGATGGCCTCGGTGACCTCGAGCATGCGGTCGGTCTCCTCGGCCCGCTGCTTGACCGCCTTGAGCGCCTCGCGGAGCTGCTCGGTGGTGCGCTGCAGCTCCTGGGTTTTCTGCATCGAGCGCTGCGCGGTGGAGCTGGCTTCGGCGCGCGTCCGGCGCTGGCTGCGCCACGCCGCCGGGAGCAGGATCAGGCAGAGCAGGATCCCGGACGCGCCCGCGATGGCCCACGCGAGCTGGCTCCAGCGCTCCTGGGCCGCCTCCATGCGCAGCGGGGCCTGCGCCAGCTCGACCACCCCGACCACGCGGGTCACCCCCGGGCTGTAGACCGGGACGTAGAGATCCGCCACGCTGGGCGCGGTAAAGCTCTCGGGCGCCGCGTTGGGCGGCGCCACCGCGGTGAAGCGCACCGCCACCCGCCCGGCCAGCGCCTCCCTCAGCTCCTGGCCGTCGGAGTGCTGGCCGACCTGACCGCCCTGGACCGCCCACACCACGTTGCCCTGCGGATCCCACACCTTGATGCGCACGACGCCGGGCAGCTCGCGCACGAAGCGCGCCGTCTCCTCCGACCAGCGCTTGGGGCTCCGTGCGCTCTGGCCGGCGAGCAGCTCGGGCAGGCCGCTGCGGTCGACCGCGCGCTGAGCGATGGCGGCGGTCTCGGTCCACTCGGGCTCGGAGATGGCCACGTCCAGCAGCCAGCCGAGGCCGACCCCCACCGTCGCGGTGAAGAGGGCGATGCCGAACAGCCGGATGGCGATGGTGCGGAGCAGCCCGCGCAGCATCACCCAAGACATGATGGACTCTCGCGGCGATCATCCGCATCGAGGCTGGCCAGCAGCTCGGGCAGCCGGTCCGCGGAGACCGGCCGCGCGAAGTGGTAGCCCTGACCCTGCTCGCAGCCGAGCGCGCGCAGCTGGGAGAGCTGCTCGGTGGTCTCGACGCCTTCTGCGGTCACCGTGATCCCGAGGCTGCGGGCCAGGATGATCACCGCCCGGATGATCGCGGTGTCCTCGTTGTCGAAGCCCACACCCTTGATGAGGGACCGGTCGATCTTCAGGCAGTCCACCGGCAGGCGCTTGAGGTAGGAGAGCGACGCGTAGCCGGTGCCGAAGTCGTCGATGGCGAGCCGCACGCCGATTTTCTTCAAGGCGTCGAGCCGGTCGAGCATCTTCGGGTCGTCGCGCATGAGGACCGCCTCGCTGATCTCGAGCTGCAGGCGCGAGGCGTCGAGGTCAGTCTCGCGCAGGATCTGGGCGATCTCATCGGGCAGGGCGTCGCGCTCGAACTGGCTCGCGGACAGGTTGACGCCGACGATGAGCGGCGTGTCCTTCTGCCAGCCCCGCGCCTGGCGACAGGCCTCGCGCAGCACCCACTGGCCCATCGGCACCATCAAGCCCGACTCCTCGGACAGGGCGATGAAGTCGGCGGGGAGCAGGGCGCCGCGGCGCCGGTGATCCCAGCGGATCAGGGCCTCGACCTCGACCGCCCGGATCGAGGCGAGGGTGACCACCGGCTGGTAGCGGAGGGTCAGCTCCTGGCGGGCGCTCGCGGTGCGGAGATCGGACTGCAGATCGAGCCGCTCGCGCGTGGACACGCTGAGCCCGGGCTGGTAGAGCTCGTAGCGGGCGCGCCCCTCCGCCTTGGCCTGGTACATCGCGAGATCGGCGTTGTGGAGCACCTCGTCCGGCTGCATCGAGCCGCCTCGGGTGAGCGCGATGCCGATGCTGGCCGAGATCAGGACGTCGCGGCCGTCCACCACGAACGGGCGCTGGATCTCGGCGGACACCCGCTCCGCCACCGCAGTGGCCGCGGCCAGCTCGACGGTGTCCTCGAGCAGCAGCCCGAACTCGTCGCCGCCGAGCCGGGCCACCGTGTCCTCCGGGCGCAGGCAGGCGGCGATGCGCTCGCCGACCTCGCGCAGCAGACGATCGCCCACCTCCTGGCCGAGCGTCTCGTTCAAGATCTTGAAGCGATCCAGGTCCAGGAACAGCACCGCCAGGTTCGATCCGCAGCGCTCCGAGCGGGTCAGCGCGTGGGTGAGCCGGTCCATGAACAGGGCCCGGTTCGGCAGGCCGGTGAGCGCGTCGCGGAAGGCCTCGCGGATGAGCTGGTCGAGCCGGCGCGGGAACTCGTTGATCTCCTGCGACTGCTGCTCGATGGTGGCGAGCATGCGCGCGAATGAGTTCATCAGGGTGCCGATTTCGTCCTTGCGCCCCGAGTCCGGGGTCGCGAGATCCGCCCGGGCCTGGCTGCTGAGCTGGGCCGCGCGGGAGAGGGCGGTGGCGATGTCCCACACCACGAATGCGCCCCCCACCATCAGCAACAGCGTGAACACCATGATCGCGGGGATGCTCACCGAATCGGCGAGGCCGGCGAGCGGGCCGAGGAATTCCCTCACCGGCGAGTTGAAGGCGTAGGTGATCAGCAGCAGCGGAATGACCGAGCACAGCGTGAGAGCCAGGATCACCTTGCGGCGGACCTGCTGTCCGGCAAACGCCACCTCACGATTGATGGGTTCTTTGCTCATCCGGCCTCCGGGGCCGGAAATCGAGCAAGAGCGGTGCCACGGATCGGTGGTTCTAAGGCGCTGATATGACGGGTCTCGAATCGACGCGCAAACCGGCGTCGACTCGAGGGTTACAAATTGTGGGAAGGCGAGGCGATTTTCGTCTACGGCGCCTTCCACATCGTGACGCCGGCGCGATCCGAGAGGAGGAGGCTCGGCGCCGCGGTGGGACTGATCGCGATCGAGGCCTGCGGACGCCCCGGATCGTTGCCGAGCCCAAGGCTCGCGCCGGTCGGCGCGGCCACCAGCCAGCCCTGCTGGTCGCGCATGCCCACCGACACCTGGCCGTTGTCGCCGGTGGCCGCGAGCTGAGCCTGTGCGCCCGCGCGCGACACCGACAGCGCGGCCGATTGCCCGGGGCTGATCGTGAGATCGGCGCTGGTGGCACCGTCGCGATCGTTCATGGTGAGCCGCGTGCGGTCGTTGTCGTCTACCGTGAACATGGCGCGGGTGCGTCCGTCGCCGTCGGTGATGACCAGCCGCCGCGTCTTCACCTCATCGGGACTGGTGGTGACGGTGGCCGCGACCGCGCCGAGCAGTCCGGCGCACGCCAGCGCGCCGATGCCCAGTCGGCGCCACCAGGTGAGCTCGCGCTCGAGGCGGCTCAGCCGTGACTGCAGTGCTGCGAGAGTGGGGTCGGTCATCGTATTCCTCCTGGCGCGCAGGGTCCCGCCCGGCTTCGTTCGCCCGACAGCCTGCCCCGGCGGGCCGCCGAAGTCCAGCCCCCGCTTCTGCCCTGGGATCAGCTCGATCGTCCCGCCCGGGCGCTCGCTCACTCCGTCATCAGCACCGCGGTGCCCGTCACGCGATCGGCGGCCAGCGCCTGCAGGGCGGCGTTGGCGTCGGCCAGCGCATAGCGCGTGACCCGCGGGCGGATCGGGATGGCCGCCGCCTCCGCGAGCAGCTCCCGTCCGTCGTCCCGGGTGTTGGCGGTGACGCTCTGGAGCGTCTTCTCCCAGAACAGGTTGGGCTCGTAGGCCATGGCGGGCACGTCGCTCATGTGGATGCCGGCCAGCGCGACGGTGCCGCCCTTCTCGAGGCTCTGCAGCGCCACCGGCACCAGCTCTCCCGCGGGGGCGAAGACGATCGCGGCGTCGACCCGCTCCGGCAGTGGCTCCCGCGTGCCGCCGGCCCAGCGCGCGCCCAGGTCCAGGGCGAGACGGCGATGGGCCGCGTCGCGCGTGGCCGCGTACACCGTGCAGCCCCGGTGCCGTGCGACCTGCAGCGTGATGTGCGCCGAGGACCCGAAGCCGAACAGGGCCAGGCGCCCGCCGCGCGGGACCTGGCTCCGGCGGAGGGCGCGATAGCCGATGATGCCGGCGCAGAGCAGGGGCGCCGCCTCGGCCTCGTCGAAGGCGGCCGGGATGGGGTAGGCGAACGCCTCGGGCACGCAGCAGTGCGTGGCGTAGCCGCCGTCGTGGGTCCAGCCGGTGTAGGTGGACAGCTCGCACAGGTTCTCGCGGCCCGTCGTGCAGAACCCGCAGACGCCGCAGGTGGAGCGCAGCCACGCGATGCCGACGCGGTCGCCGGGGCGAAAGCGGCGCGCGCCGGGGCCGAGGGCGTCGACCACGCCCACCGCCTGATGGCCCGGCACCACCGGCATGCGGCGCGGCGGCAGGTCGCCCTCGATCACGTGCAGGTCGGTGCGACAGGCGGCGCAGCAGCGGACGCGCACCCGTATCTCGCCGGATCCAGGCGGAGGCGTCGGGCTCTCGACCGCGTGAAGCGGCGAGGACGCGATCGGCGCCTGCGCGTCCAGTCGCATGCCGTGCATGACGGTCCGATTCTCCCACAGGACCCTTGCAGCGTCGGCCGCCCGCAGAGTAGGCTTGGACGGCTCGAAAACGGACCACCGTGAGGAGACAGTCATGCCCGAGCTGACCCGTCGGTACATCGTGATGGCCATGGCGTCCGAGGCACCGTTCGATGCTCACGATCCGGAAGCGCCCTTCGTGCTCAAGCCCTGGAAGGATCCGGCCGCGCTGCGCGCACTCGAGACGTACCGCGATCACTGCTACCCGGAGCTGGCCGAAGACCTCAGGGCGTGGATCCACACGATTGCCAGCGGAGCGAAGGTGCGCGGCGGCATCGGGGCCCGGAACGAGCTGCACATGGCCAGCCGCTCCCGGGCGCGTGGCGCGGCCCGGCCGAAGCCGAAGGCTCGAGCGAAGCCGAAGAAGAGCGTGCGCAAGCCTTCGAAGCGCAAGGGGAAGCGGCGCTCGTGACGGGATCGCCGGTCGAGCGGCTGGCCGACCTGGCCGCCGGCTCCTCCCGCATCGTGGTATTCACCGGCGCGGGGGTCAGCACGGAATCGGGCATCCCGGATTTCAGGAGTCCGGGCGGCGTCTGGGACCGATTCGATCCGAGCGAGTTCACCTTCCAGAACTTCATGAAGGGCGAGGCCGGCCGCCGGCGCTACTGGGAGCTGGGGCGCACGACGTTTCCGGTCATCCGCCGGGCCGAGCCCAATCCCGGGCACCACGCCCTCGTGACCTTGTGGCGCCTGGGACAGCTCGACTGCGTGATCACCCAGAACATCGACAACCTGCACCAGCGCGCCGGGCTGCCCGCGGATCGGGTGATCGAGCTGCACGGCAACGCGACCCAGGCGCGGTGTCTCTCCTGCGAGCGCGCCTGGGAGCGGGACCGGATCCAGGAGTGGCTGGAGGGCGGGGTGGCCATTCCGGTCTGCGACCCGCCGTGCGGCGGCATCATCAAGCCCCGCACGATCATGTTCGGCGAGGCGATGCCGCAGCGCGAGGTGGAGGAGGCCGAGCGGCGGGCCCGCGCCTCTGACCTCTTCATCGTGGTCGGCTCCTCACTGGTGGTGTACCCGGCCGCCTACATGCCGCTCCACGCCAAGGACGCGGGCGCCACGCTGGCGATCGTCAACTTGACGGAGACGCCGCACGACGCGCAGGCCGACCTGGTCATCCGGGGCAGCGCGGCGTCCGTGCTCTCGGAGGTCGTCGCGCGCGTCCAGGCGCGGCCGGCGCGCGCCGACCGGCCCGCGGTGTCATGACCGTCGCCCTCGTGGAGCGGCTGCTCGAAGGTCGTCTCGGCCGGCAGCCGGCACCGCCGCTCAGCGCCTCGACCTCCGATCTCACGCTCGAGCAGGCGTACGGCCTCCAGCGTGAGCTCGAGCAGGCGCTGGTCGGGCGGGGCGAGCGGGTGGTCGGCTACAAGGTCGGCTTCACGACCGCCGCGCTGCAGGAGCGACACGGGGTGACCGAGCCGGTGCTCGGCTTCCTGCTCGGATCGGGCGTCTACGGCAGCGGCGACGCGGTGCCGTTGTCGCGCTTCATCGCGATCGGCGTCGAGGTCGAAGTGGCGTTCCTGCTCAAGTCGGATCTGGCCGGTCCCGGCGTGACCGCGGCCTCCGCGCTGCTCGCGGTCGAAGGAGCGATGCCGTCCTTCGAGCTGATCGACTTCCGGCTGAGCGGCACCCCGCGCGGCACCGACGTCGTTGCCGATGGCGTGTACACCAACGCGATCGTCCTCGGCCGTCCGCTCACTCCGCTCGCCGGCATCGATCTGGCGCTGGAAGGCGTGGTGTTCGAGCAGGACGGCCAGCTCGTGGGCACTCACACCGCCGCGGAGGTGCTGGGCAACCCGCTCGTCTCGCTCGCCTGGGCCGCCAACCGGCTCGGCCGGATGGGGCGTGGCCTCCGCGCGGGCGATATCGTGCTGACCGGCTCCATCTCGAAGGTGCTGCGGCCCACCGCCGGCCAGTCGGTTCGCGCCTCCTTCACGCGGCTCGGCTCGGTGGCCTGCCGCTTCGTGTGAGCGCGCCCCCGTCGATCGGCCTCGAGGCGCTGCGCCGGCGGCTCGACGCGGAGCTCAGCCGGAGACCGCGGCTCGCGCTCGATCGGAGCGATCTGGTGTCGGCGGCGGTGCTGGTGCCGGTCACCGATCGCGGCGGCCCGCACCTGCTGTTCACCAAGAAGACGGGCAGCGTGCCGCACCACAAGGGCCAGTTCTCGTTCCCGGGGGGCATCGTGGACGTGCGCGACGGCTCGCGGGTGGAGACCGCCCTGCGCGAGGCGTGGGAGGAGATCCACCTGCCCGCGGAGGCGGTGGAGGTGCTGGGGCTGCTCGACGACACTCCGACCCGCGCGACGAACTTCATCATCACGCCGGTGGTGGGCATCGTGCGGGATCCGGTTGAGCTTCGCCCGGATGGGCGCGAGATCGAGCGGGTGCTCGAGGTGCCGCTCGAGATGCTGCGAGATCCGTCGATCTTCCGCACCGAGATGTGGGAGCGCAACGGCGAGCCGCATCCGGTGCTCTTCTACCAGGTCTCGGCCGACGATGTCATCTGGGGCGCCACCGCCCGCATCCTGAGCCAGTTCCTGGCCCTGCTCGACGAGCCGGAGGCGCCCGCGTGAGCGAAGCGAGCCGATCTGGTGCCGCCCGTGAGTGCACCGGCAGGTGCTTCGGCACGCGCACCGCGCGCGGGAGCGTCCGGTAGCGGGCCGCTCGGTTGGACGAGCGCGCTCGACCATCACCCGCTCGCCCCGCCGGCCTCTGCGAGACGTGCGTGCACGCGCGACGCGTCGTGTCGGGGCGTGGATCGCAGTTCTGGCTCTGCGCGCTCTCGGCCCGGGACCCGGCGTTTGCGAAGTATCCGCGGCTGCCCGTGCTACGCTGTCCGGGACATCAGTCCAGATCCACGGAGGCCTGAGCGTGCCCGGAGTCGCGCGATCGGCGGTCGTTGGAAGCGTGGTCGTGCTCGTCGCGCTCACCGGCTCGGCCGCGTGGGCGCAGCCGCGGGAGCTGCCGGCTCGGATCGTCACACTCGGCGGCCCCGCCGAGCTCTACAAGAAGGGAACGCCGACGTGGACGTCGGCCGCGCTGCGCGCCGAGGTAAGCGAGGGCGACAGCGTGCGCACCCAGACGGGTGGCCGCGTCACGCTCAAGACCGGGAGCGGCCAGGCGCTGCGTCTCGGATCCCGCTCGCAGGTCGCGCTGCCTCCCGCCGTCGAGGGCGCGCCGACCCGCGTGCGGTTCGACTATGGCTGGCTCTGGGTCGCGGCCCTGCCGGCCGGCGGGGCGGGCCAGGTCGAGGTGCGCGCGGGCCCCGTGGTGATCATCCCGCGCGAGGGCGGCGTCGGCATCCGCCGCAACCAGGACGGCTCGCTGCTGGTCCAGGTCCATCACGGCACCGCACTGTGCGCGGGGGCGGAGCGCCAGTGGGAGCAGACCCTGAATGCCCAGCAGCAGCTACTCGTGCCCGCCTCCGGCTCGCCCGGGCCTCCCGCGAGGCTCGTCGTCGATCCCGTCGAGGCGACCTGGGTGCGGTGGAACGCGGACCAGGACTTCGCCGGCGGCTACGGCGGCCAAAAGTCGGGGCCATGAGCCTCGAGGCGCTGGTGGTGGGGACGGCGCTCCCCGAGTACCGGGTGAGCGCCGTCGCCACGTCCGACGCCTGGGAGAACAAGATCCACGAGGACTCGCTGGCCCGCGAGTTCGGGTTCCGCGGTGGGCTGGTCCCCGGCGTCACCGTCTACTCGTGGATGACACACCCGGTGGTGGCCTCGCTCGGTGGCGGCTGGCTCGATCACGGCACGTTCTCGGTGCGCTTCGCCAAGCCGGTCTACTTCGGCGAAGAGGTGACGGTGCGCACGAGCGTGGCCGCACACTCGCGCGACGAGGTGACGATCCAGGCGCGCGTGGTCAACGCCCAGGACGAGGTCTGCGCCACCGCCACCATGGGACTGCCGCTCGGCCCGCTGCTGCCGCTGCCCGACGTGGCCGCCTACCCGGCGGCCCCGCTCCCCGAGGAGCGGCCGCTGGCCAGCCGCGCCGTTCTCGAGGCGCGCACCGTGCTCGGAACGCCGCGGCTGTCGCTGGACCGCGCGATCCTGGACGCGTTCCTGCTGAAAGTCGGCGAGCGGCTGCCGGTCTACCGCGGCGTCGAGGCGCCCGCGCATCCCGGGCTCTACCTCGAGCAGGCCAACCGCGCGCTGGACCGGAACGTGCGCGTCAGCCCGTGGATCCACGTGGAGAGCCACGGCCAGCACCTGAGCGTTCCGCGGGTAGGTCAGCCGCTCGAGATGCGCGCCAAGGTGAAGAACCTGTTCCAGGGCAAGGGGCACGAGTTCGTGGAGCTGGACCTGCTCCTGCTCGCCTCCGGATCGTGCCCGGTCGCGGCGATCCGCCACGTCGCCATCTATCAGCTCCGGGCCACGGGATGACCTGGTGACCAAGATCCTGGTGGTGGACGACGAGGAGGAGATCCGATCGCTCCTCGGCGCCATCCTCCAGAGCAAGGGCTACGCGGTGGCCGCCGCGGAGGACGGCGCGGCCGCGCTCCAGCAGGTGCCCCACGAGCGCCCCGACGTGATCCTGCTCGATCTGAGCATGCCGCGGCTGAGCGGCCTCGACGCGCTCCCCGAGATCAAGCGGCTCGACCCCGAGGTGCCGGTGGTCATCTGCACCGCCCACACCGACTACCGCGGTCCGCGCCATGAAGCTGGCGCCTACGACTACCTCACCAAGCCGTTCGACGTGGAGCTGCTCGCCCTGACCGTGGGCCGCGCGGTGGAGCGCGGTCAGCTGGGCCAGCGCATCGATGAGCTGAAGCGGCAGGGGTCGGGTAGCTCGCTGGCCGACCGCATGGGAGGCAGCGCGGCCATCGCCCAGGTGATCCAACAGGTGGCCCGGGTCGCCGAGTCGACCTTCACCGTGCTCGTGCAGGACAGGCGGCGCGCATGCTGCGGACCGACTACACGACCCTTCACGCCAAGATGAAGCGCTACGGGATCGCGGCCCGCGACTTCATGCCCCCCTAATGCTCTGGCCCTCCGACCATGGGGGCCCTCCCATAGGTCTGGGACAGCGTCGCTAGCGCGACCGCTTCCGAGTGTCCGACCGCCCGGTGGCGTTTCTCGGTCAGTGCACGCATTCCTTGGCGATCCGATCAGAGGTCCGCCCTGGCACCCGCCTTGCCGATCTGACGGTGCCGCACGCACCAGGTCATCCAGGGAGGACACGCATGAGCGGTGTCGAGGTCGCGTCCATGGAGTCCGCCGCCGGGTCCGCACTCACCGGCGGCCTCGCGCTACGCCGGATCGTCAGTCACGCGGTGAGCCGCGCCGAGGTGGAAGCCATCCGCCACGCGCTCGGGCTCACGCGGGGCAACAAGAGCCGGGCGGCCCGGCTGCTGCGCACCAACTACACCACGCTCCACGCCAAGATGCGGCGCCACGGCATCTCGGCGCGCGAGTTCTCGGCCTGAGCCGGCGGCCCGATCAGGGCCACCAGAGATACAGAAAACGCGGACCGCCTCCGCCCAGCGCCGCCGCGAACTGGGCCAGCGTGCTCTCGGCGGTCGAGGCGGCCGGCGTCGCCGAGTAGATGTTGGTGCGGTACTCCTTCGGCCGGTGGTACATGACGACCCGCGCCTCGCTCAAGCCCGCCTGCTCCTTGGCCAGCGACACCACGTCCTCCAGATAGCCGATCCGATCCACGAGGCCCAGGCGGAGCGCCTGGTCCGCGGTGTAGACGCGTCCGTCGGCGGCGGCCCGCACGCGGTCCTCGGGCAGCTTGCGGGATTGCACGATCAAGCGCACGAAGCGGCCGTACATGTCGTCGATGATGCCCTGGAACACCGCGCGCTCCGGCTCGGTCAGGGAGCGAAACGGCGAGCCCGCGTCCTTCATGGGCCCGGACTTGATGGCCAGCGGCGCAACCCCGATCTTCTCGAGCAGCCCCTGCGCGTTCACCGTGACCATCACCACGCCGATGCTGCCGGTGATGGTGGTGGGGTTGGCCACGATGGTGTCGGCGGCCAGCGCGGCGTAGTAGCCGCCGGAGGCGCCCACGTCCATGATGGCCGCGATCACCGGCACCTTCTTCCGCGCCTTGAAGGCGAGCAGCTGATGATAGAGCACGTCGGAGGCGGTGATGGTGCCGCCCGGGCTGTTGATCCGCACGATCAGGGCGCGAACCCGCTCGTCCTCCTCCGCCTTCTGCAGCTCCTCGCGCACGCGGGAGAGGAGCGGCACCCGCGGCGGCGGCGCGCCGATCGAGAAGCTGGTCACGTCCTCGGACAGCACGCCCGAGAGGTCGAGCAGGAGGATCTTGCTCGGACCCTTGCCCTCGACCGTCTCCTCCTCGAGAGGTCGGATCCGGGGCTGGAGGTCGAGGGTGATCAGCGAGCATCCAGACAGCACGAGCAGCATGGCGACGAGCAGAAGCGGGAGGCGGCGCATGCGGGCAGTATACGGGTCCGCACCCGCGGGACCTAGCGCCGACGGGTGGGTCAGCGGCGGTGGAACTCGGGGCAGACCTGCTCCGCCACCCGGCTCAGCTGCTCGAGCATGCGATCGGCGGGACAGAGCGGCCGGAGGATGAACTTCGAGGCGCCGGCCTTGACGTAGTCCTCGATCTTCTCCAGCAGGCGGTCGACCGGACCGAAGGCGGTGCACTGGCGCATGGTGTGGTCGTCGACCCGGCCGCGGGGAACGAACGGCTGGGCCAGCGCGGCGGCGGCCTCGTCGGAGTCGGCGATCGCGTAGTTGATCAGGGTGCCGAAGTGGTCCTCGGGCACCTGCCGGCCCTCGGCCGCGGCCAGATCCTGCACCCGGCCGATGCCCGCGCGCATCTCGTCCGGCGTGATGAACGAGGGGATCCACCCGTCGCCGAGACGCGCGGTGCGCCGCATGGCCGCCTCGCTCTTGCCCCCGATCCAGATGGGCGGGGGAGTCTGCCACGGCTTGGGGAAGATCGAGATGCGGTCGAGCTTGTAGAACTCGCCCTGGAAGGTGACCTCGTCCTCAGTCCACAACATCCGCATCACGCGGATCGCCTCGTCGGTCCGTCGCCCCCGCTGGGCGAACGCCACGCCGGAGGCGTCGAACTCGCGCGGCAGCTCGACCCCGACCCCGACCGCCGGGAAGAGCCGGCCCTGCGAGAGCCAGTCCACCGTGGCCATCTCTTTCGCCGCGACCACCGGGGTGCGGTAGGGCAGCACCACGACGCTCGGGCCGAACTTCAGGCGGGTGGTGCGCGCGCCGATCGCGGCGAGCGTGGTCATGACCTCGGGGACCGGAGCGGGCGAGGAGAGTCGGTCGGAGAGCCAGATCGAATCGACGTCGCTCCGCTCCAGCATCTCGCACAGCGTCCACAGGAAATCCGCGCCGGCGCGGCCGGCGGGCCACGGTCCGGGCATGATGCCGATGCGGTACTTGATCGTCATGGTGCGGCATCGTACGCGGGGGGCCCGGAGGCGTCAAGGTCGCCGGCGCCCGCCGCAGTGTCGGTGATCAGTAAGAATGTCATGGTTAGTGATCCGTGAAAATGTCATCCCCTGGTCCGCTGCGCTTTGCGGAGCTGGTGGAGGCGGATCGAACGCTTCCAGGGATGCTCGGGCGCCGGGC
>Ga0081455_10000442_pt2 | contig 53341 bp, 35 predicted proteins | sample TabmetS3T2R1_FD_70207 | JGI IMG/M metagenome (GOLD analysis project Ga0081455, IMG submission 70207) | Tabebuia heterophylla rhizosphere microbial communities from the University of Puerto Rico - S3T2R1 | ecosystem: Host-associated > Plants > Roots > Rhizosphere ...
ATGGTTAACTCGAATCCCGAGACGGTCTCCACTGATTACGACACGAGCGACAAACTTTACTTCGAGCCGCTCACGCTCGAGGACGTGCTCAACATTTGCGATCAGGAAAAACCGGAGGGCGTATTCGTTCAGTTTGGCGGTCAAACACCGCTGAATCTGGCAGGCGGGTTGAAGGCGGCGGGTGTGCCGATTCTTGGCACACAACCCGAAAGCATCGAGACCGCAGAAGATCGACGCTTGTTCGCGGCCATGCTCGACAAACTGGGTCTGCGTCAAACCCCAAATGGATCGGCGACAAGTACTGAAGAAGCCGTCGCGATTGCCAGGAAAATTGGCTATCCGTTACTCGTCAGGCCGAGTTTCGTTCTCGGCGGGCGTGCCATGGAGCTTGTTTATAATGAGGAAGACCTTCGGCGTTACATGGCGAACGCGATTGAGGTGACGCCTCATCGCCCGGTGCTGATCGATCGTTTTCTGGAAGATGCGATTGAAGTCGATGTCGATTGCATCTCGGACGGCGAAACGACCGTGATCGGTGCAATCATGGAGCACATCGAGGAGGCAGGCATCCACAGCGGGGACAGCGCCTGCGTCATTCCGACATTCTCGTTGTCGCAGAAAGTGGTCGATGAAATTTCGGCGGCTACAAAGGCGATGGCGCGCGAGTTGAACGTCCGCGGTCTAATGAATGTGCAATTCGCCGTGAAAGGGGATGACGTTTACGTGCTAGAAGTGAATCCTCGGGCGTCGCGCACAGTTCCATTTGTCAGCAAAGCAATTGGCGTCCCGCTTGCGAAGCTCGCCGCCAAAGTGATGACCGGAAAATCATTACGCGAGCTCGGTTTCACAAAAGAAATCGTGCCGAAACATTTCTCGGTGAAAGAGGCGGTGTTCCCATTTCTGCGCTACGAAGGCCTGGATATTTCGCTCGGGCCGGAGATGAAATCGACCGGCGAAGTAATGGGCATGGATGTCGATCTTGGTCTCGCCTACGCGAAATCACAGATGGCTGCCCCACCGCCCCTGCCCAAAAAAGGAAAAGTCTTCGTCAGCGTGAAGGACACTGACAAGGAAGCGGTCATTCCGGTCGCACGTGAGTTTGTGAAGCTCGGCTTTGAAATCATCTCCACGAGCGGCACCGCAAAAGCGCTGACAAAAGCGAAAATCAAAGTGACCAAGGTTTTCAAGATCCACGAAGGACGGCCGAACGTCCTCGACCGCATCAAGAATGGCGACATCAACTTCATCATCAACACGCCGAGCGGGAAAATCCCGCGCGAACACGAAGTCGTCATCCGCAATGCCGCGTTGGCGGCAAAAATTCCGATTATGACGACGGTGCGGGCTGCGCTTGCCAGCGCAAATGGGATCCGGTCACTGCAAAAACGTAAAGTCCAGGTGCGCAGTTTGCAGGAATATCATAAATGAATGACGAAACAAAATCCGATGTCTCCTGGTCGCTCGACATGACATCGCTTTGGTGTCATTTGTCGGCATGAAATTCTCAATTCTCCTCGCCGTACTCCTAAGCGCGGCGGTGTTTGCCGCTGAAGAAAAGAAAGAAAGCTCTCCTATGAAGACGCCGAATGAAGTTGCAGTTATCAAAACCAGCGAAGGCGAAATGGTGGTCCAGTTTTGGACTGATGCCGCACCTAACACGGTCGAAAATTTTAAGAAGCTGGCGCGTCAAGGCTTCTACGACGGCACTATCTTCCACCGAATCGTCAAAGGATTCATGATTCAGGGAGGCGACCCGAATTCAAAAGATGCGGCAAAAGAGAGCAGTTATGGACAAGGCGGTCCTGGATATGAAATCAAGGCCGAATTTAATAACCATTCCCATGATAAGGGCGTCATCTCGATGGCGCGCGGGCCTGATCCGGACTCAGCCGGGTCTCAATTTTTCATCTGTCTCGCGCCCGTCCGACGGCTTGATGGTCAATACACAACGTTCGGTAAATTGATCAAAGGGGTCGATGTTTTGGAGAAAATCGGTGACACCCCGGTCACAAATAATGGCATGGGCGAAGTGAGTAAGCCGACAAAACGAATCGTAATCGAAAGCGTGAAAATTGTGCCGGCCGATTCGGTCAAGTAAAGTTCCAGCAGTTGTCATGTCGAGCGGAGTCGAGACATCTCTTGCTGTTGCGCAGGAATAAATTAGAGATTCCTCGACTTCGCTCGGAATGACAAACATGACAAAGATCGCTCTCATCCAGATGCGCTGCGGCCTGGAGCCGGAAAAGAATTTTGCGCGCGCGATCGAATTCATTCGCCAGGCGGCGCAAAACGGCACGCAGATCGTTTGTTTACCGGAGCTTTTTCGGTCACAATATTTCTGTCAGACGGAAGATCATAAGAATTTTGATCTCGCCGAGGAAATCCCTGGCAAATCAACATCGGCGCTGGGAGAAGTAGCGCGAGAAACGGGCACGATCATCATCGCATCGCTTTTCGAGAAACGCAGCGCAGGGATTTACCACAACACCGCTGCAATCATTGACGCGAACGGAAAATTGCTCGGCAAATACCGCAAGATGCATATCCCCGACGATCCGCTGTACCACGAGAAATTTTATTTCGCCCCAGGCGACCTTGGGTTTCAGGCGTGGCCGACAGCGAAAGGTAAGATCGGGGTCTGCGTTTGCTGGGACCAATGGTACCCGGAAGCAGCGCGCTTAACGGCGCTACACGGCGCGGAGATTATTTTTTATCCGACAGCAATCGGCTGGCATCCATCGGAAAAAAAGGAGTTCGGTAAAGCGCAACACGCTGCCTGGGAAACGATCCAGCGAAGTCACGCGATCGCTAATGGCTGCTATGTCGCAGTCCCGAACCGCGTCGGTCACGAAGCGCCGTCGGGCGGTGATGGCATTGAATTCTGGGGACAAAGCTTTGTTTGCGGACCGGATGGCGAAATCATCGTGAAAGGTTCTGTCGATAAGGAAGAGATTGTGATTGCGGATGTGGATTGGAGGCGCGTAAACGAGCAGCGCACACATTGGCCATTTTTCCGGGATCGACGCATTGATGCTTACGGCGAAATCAATCGACGTCTGATCGATTGAAGCGGGGGCGCAGACGTCTTGCCTGCAGGCGGCAAGCATCCGGACTGCAGTTCTGTTCGTAATTCACGGGAGACGACTGCTTGCCCGGGTTTGCTCCGGCGAATTCGTCAATGGCCGACAGAATGACTGTGCTAAGACCAAAGATGAAACGCCTGTCTCGGATTTAAGCGTTGTGATAATACGATGACGATGACCGCGAGTACTTCTCAGCCCATCCGCCGGCCATGGTATCGGCCGTCTTTGACGATGCAGATCATGATCGGGTTGGTCGTCGGCGCGATAATCGGCTGGCTTCGCCCCGATTGGGGGAACGCGGTTTATTTCCTGCGGGACATCTTCATTAACCTGATCAAATCGATCATCGCGCCGCTGGTCTTCTCGACCATCGTGGTCGGAATCGCAGGTGCAGGTGCCTTGCGAAAAGTGGGACGGATGGGCGTGAAAGCGCTCGTCTATTTCGAAATCGTTACTACAGCGGCGTTATTCATTGGGTTAGCCGTAGTGAATTTCACGAAGCCAGGCATCGGCATAACACTCGACGCCGGCGACACAGCCGTGATCAAGACGATCGAGCAAAGTCATCCAAAGACTCTGGTGGAAACCATCGTCCACGCTTTTCCCTCCAGTGTGATCGAAGCGATGGTGCGCGGTGACGTTCTGCAAATCGTCATGTTCAGCGTGCTGTTTGCGCTCGCTGTGTCAGCGGTTGGTGAAAAGGGGAAACCAATCATCCGGGCGATGGAGAGCCTCGCTCAGATCATGTTCAAGTTTACGAATTACGTGATGCTCTTCGCGCCGATCGGTGTAGGGGCAGCGATGGCACACACCATTGGCACGCAGGGTCCGGGTGTGCTGGTGAATCTCGGCAAATTGATCGGCTCCCTTTACCTGGCACTTGTCATTTTCATTGTATGCGTTTTCGGACTGGTAATTTGGATAGCACGGATTCCATTGCGCCAATTCGTCAGAGCCGTGCGCGAGCCGGCGACACTTGCATTCGCGACGACGAGCAGCGAATCGGCGTTGCCAAAGGCGATGGAATCGATGGAACGTTTTGGCGTGCCGCCACACATCGTCGGATTTGTGATGCCGACTGGCTATTCGTTCAACCTGGATGGCTCGACGCTTTACCTTGCCCTCGCCTCCGTTTTCGTCGCACAAGCCGCCGAGACGACCATGGGTTGGCACATGGACCTTGGTCAGCAGATTGCGATGGTACTCACACTTGTGCTCACGTCCAAAGGCGTAGCCGCTGTGCCGCGCGCGTCGCTTGTTATTTTACTTGCCACGGTAAACAGTTTTTTGCCGGCAGGACTCGGACCAATCGGTGTGGCGATCATTTTCGGTGTGGACGAATTGATGGACATGGGACGCACCTGCGTGAATGTGATCGGCAATTGTCTGGCAACAGTGGTCGTTGCACGTTGGGAAAAAGAATTCGATGAAAACCGCGCCCGCGTTTTTGGAACAGCCGCGGAAGCGGAGTTGGATTTGCAATCGGGCGCCGTCGCCTTCGCCGACGCAGTCGCCCAAGGCGATTAAGAGCAACACCTGACCGCTGGACTATCCGGTCGATGGTCCGCGATAATTGCTTCTGTTTTACAGCGCAAGCAGCCGCTCTGCTTCCCGCGAATGATCTTGACATTCGGGACACTGTCCCCCAGGCTCGTGCCTCTTTTATCCACCAAAATCTATGAAAAAAATCGTCGCAGCATTCCTGGTGTCTTCTTCCATTGCTTTGAGCGTCATAGCACTCGGCGTGGGCGGATCGGCAACGATTCGACCAAACGCCAGCGCAGACGTTTTCAACCAAGGCCCCGATGTGGACAGATTGAGCGCTGTTGTCCAACTAAAGGGAGACCCGCTAACTACTCATTCGGCTACCAAGCCAGCCCACGGCAAAAAAATTGATTTCAATAACAACGCCGTGCGATCCTATCGTTCGCAATTGTCGGCCGGACGCAACGAATTCAAAAGGTGGCTCCGAGCCAATGCCCCGAGAGCAAGGGTAACCAGTGAGTACGATGTTTCACTTAACGCGGTCGCCGTCGAGCTGAACGGGACGCCTCTGGCGACGATTGCAGCCGCGCCAATGGTGGAGCGGGCCGAGTACAACGCCCTCTATCATCCCACCTTGAGCGAGAGCTACAAAATCATCAATGCGATGGATGCTTGGAATGCTGCGGGTGGCAGATCCGTTGCCGGGGCAGGCATTAAAATTGGAGACATCGACACAGGCATTGACGAAACCCACCCTTTCTTCGACCCGACCGGTTTCAGTTATCCTGATGGATTTCCCAAGTGCGATGCAGCAGACAGCAATTCGCACCACCAAGATCAGGACTGCAAATATGTCTCGGCAAAGGTCATCGTTGCCAAGGTCTTCTACAACAAAGCGCACCAACAGGGACTTGATGCGCAGGCCATCCAAGACCACGGAACTCACACCGCAGGAATCGCAGCAGGCGTGACCGGCCAGACCGCAGTGGTAAACGGCGTCAGCATTGATGACATGTCGGGAATCGCTCCGGGCGCGTGGCTGGGAAATTACAACGTTTTTCCCGGCGGCGTGTTGAATGCCCGCAGTGAGGACATCCTCAATGCGGTTGACGCCGCGGTGGAGGATGGCATGGACGTTCTTAATCTGTCGTTAGGCGGCAGCTACCATGGTAACAACGACCTGCTTGCCATCGGACTCGACAACGCGGTGGATGCGGGTCTGGTCGTGGCTGTGGCGGCCGGTAATAGTGGGCCTGGGCCAGGCACTCTTGAGTCGCCCGGCCGCGCGCGAAACGTGATCACCGTCGGAGGAAGCACGAACCAGCATTTCGTCGGCCAGCCGTTTACTTATCCAGCGGGCGGTGGGACAACAATTGGCGCGGCAGTGGGTGACTTCGATCCGTTGCCCGGAGCGTCGTTCGACCTTTTCGACACACAGTCCGACGGTTGCGCAGGGGTTGACCCCGGTGCCTCCGGCAAGCTTGCAATCATCAACCGCGGGAGCTGCGTCTTCAGCCAGAAGGTTGCAAACGCCAAGGCGGCAGGTGCCGTCGGCGTTCTCATTATCAACAACGTCGCCGGAGACCCCATTTCAATGGCTAGAACGGCTGGTTTCGACGACGACATACCTGCAGTCATGATCGGCAAGAACGAAGGAGCCGCGCTGCGCGCATCCGGGGAGACGACAGCGTCCGCCGAGGCCACGTTCGAGGAATTCATCACTCCAGAAAACAAGGATATTGCGTACGGCAACAGCAGCCAGGGCCCAACGAACGTTGATTTTGCCATCAAGCCTGACGTGGCCTCAGTGGCGGTCAACGTGCTTAGTTCGATCACATGCGTGGGCAAGCCAGCAGGCTGTCCCGGCGACGGCAGCGGTTGGGCGTTCTTTACTGGCACGTCCATGTCAACGCCGCATATAGCGGGGGGAGCGGCTGTGTTGTTGCAACTCCATCCGGACTGGTCGCCAGCGCAGATTAAGTCAGCGCTCGTTAACCATGCCGACCTGGTGGTCAAGGATGCCGCGACCGGCTTGCACGACATCGGTCCGACGGCGCAGGGTGCAGGGCGCGAAAACCTCTCAGTAGCAGCGGACGCGACAACGTGGCTGAATCCGGCATCAGCAAGTTTTGGCCGGGTTACTCACGGCCATCCAAACTCGGTCACGATCACCTTGTCTAACCCGACCGGTACCGACGAAACGTTCAACATCTCTGTTACGAAGTTTACGCCTGATACCTTCGGTGGAACGGTCCCGACTATCTGGGATGCTGGAACCCTGAGCACCGGCGATGACCGGGTCAGCGTGCCTGGCAGCGTGACAGTACCTGCAAACGGGTCAACAACGCTAACAGTGACTGTTACCGGCCGCGGCGAAGTGGTACAGGGTTGGATCAACCTCGATGGACCGGTAGACCTTCACTTTGCATACTACGCCATAATTAACTAGCAGAGACACAGAGATAATCTGATAATCCGAAACAGGGACGCGACGCAATCGCGTCCCTGTTTGTTTTATACCAATTGCCGTTCGGCCTTGGCAGCGCAGGTTCCCTGGCATGAAAGGTCGACAAGGTCGGATTGCTCCGGCTAAAATCCACAAGCCATGTCATCTTTGCACACACTCACGGGAGCAATTTATCTGACACAGATTTTCGGCTCCGCTTTTCTCGCGATTCTTTTTCTTCAATCCGGGATCGATAAAATCATCGATCTGCGCGGGAACCTTGAATGGCTAAAAGGACACTTTGCGAAGAGCCCGTTGGGCGGGCTTGTGCCTCTTCTACTGACGGCGATTATGCTTCTGGAAGTTGCAGCCGGAGCACTAAGCGCAATCGGATGCCTGATGCTGATCTTTTCGCGAGAAACGACCCTCGCGTTCTACGGCGCGGTCCTTTCGACCGTTGCGCTCATTGCGCTGTTCTTCGGACAGCGAATGGCAAAGGATTACGCTGGAGCCGCTGTGCTTGTTCCGTACTTCTTGCTGACGCTGGCCACAATTTATCTGCTGGCGCAGTAGCGCGTGAGATGCCCCAGCTATTTCTTGCCGATCTTTGGCGGGAAAAGCCAAAGAAGTTTTCCTTCTTCGGATTCCGGATCCACATCGACGAGCGCGACGCCAGCCTTGGACAGTTTCAGCGACGCCCCGGTTAATCCTGAAATTACATTGGTGAAGTCCGGTTCGTGGCCAACAAGCATCAGAACGTTTGCTCGATGCCGTTTCACCACTGTTCGCAATTTGCTTCTCCCGAAACCGGGCGCGAGCGATTCATCCTTGCGCACCTTCGCTTTCAGATAGTCTGCCGCGATTTCAGCGGTCTGCGCCGCTCGAGGCAACGGGCTGGTCACAATTAAGTCAGGCCGCACTTTCAGGCGATCCAGGAATTTCGCTACGTCGCGCATTTCTCTCTTTCCGCGCTTGGTTAACGGGCGCTCGTCATCCGGTTTCTTCCAAGCCGGCCAGTCGGCTTCACCATGTCTGAGAAAATAAAGTTTCATTGGATATCTTTCTAAAGGATTTGCCACTTCGGTCGCCGCGTGCGCGGGTCGATTTGCCACAGACGAACTCCACCCACGAAAGCGTTCCTATTATGTCCCAGTTCAGCTCCCTTCGGCACTTTGTTTAACTCCTTGGCATTTCCGCCACCAAGCACAACATAATCGGCAATGAGCGACTTTTTAAGCTGTACAACGGCGTGTTGAACATCGCGTTGCCAGGCCTTCTCGCCAAGCCGTGCCTGGCCTGCCTCGCCGAGGTAATCCTCAATGATGCTGCCATTGCGATAGGGCAGGTCGCCCAACTCGAGAGAAAGAACGTAGTTGTCCCAAATCAGAGCGGACCCAAGTCCGGTCCCGAGTCCAAGAAAGAGCATCCGGCGACCGTGATAGCTGCCGAGCGCCTGCATGGCGGCGTCGTTGATGATGCGTACCGGTTTGCCCAGCGCCTTCTCAAAGTCGAATCCCACCCAGCCTTTGCCCAGATGTTTTGGCTCGCCCGCGATTTTGCCGTTGCGCACCGGGGAAGGAAATCCGAGTGAGACGGCGTCGAATTTCCAATCGGCTACCAGTGGTTTGATTTGGGCCACCATCGCGCGCGGTGTCATCTTCCAACCCGATTTGAATTTTCTCCGCTCCGTACGCGAGATCATCAGCTTCACATTTGAGCCGCCCACGTCGATAACGAGAATTTTGTTCTTCAAGATTGTTTTCGGGTTGTAATCCCACCATCCCGGGAGGACGCCGGCGGTGTCGTAACAGACGTCGCCGATTTTTGACCGCTGTCCGTTTCTGGATTCGCGCTGGGGGGTTCGGTCGCAACGGTGATCGGAATTAATCTGTCCGCGCGCACTTTTTTCTTCGGTCCGGGCATTTTTTTTGCCCGCTCGCGAGACACCTCGCGAAAATGCCACTGCGCTTGGGCACGCGGTTCGGCGCCCTCTGGTTGCAAACGGCGATATTTTCCGTCGGGTTGCAGCTCCCGCGCCTTTACGCGGTCATGCAAGAAACTCGGCAGCACCTCGTTGATAATCTGATCGCGCAACGCTGGGTTCTCGACAGGGAACGCGAGTTCGATACGCCGGAAGAAATTTCGCGGCATCCAATCTGCGCTGGAAAGGAACACTCTGGGCTGACCGGCATTCTCAAAATAAAAGATCCGACTGTGTTCGAGAAAACGGCCAACGATACTGATGACGCGGATATTGTCGCTCAGGCCGGGCATTTTTGGCCGCAAACAACAGATGCCGCGGACGATCAAATCGATGGTCACATCCGCGCACGAAGCCTCGTACAGCTTCTCAATGATCTCCTGATCGACGAGCGCATTCAATTTCGCAACGATACGCGCTGGTTTGCCTGCCCGACCGTGGTCGCGCTCCGTCTCAATCAGTCGGATAAGGCGGCTGTGCATATCAAAGGGCGCAACCATCAATTTTTTGAGTCCCGGATAACCCGCCAGGCCAGTGAGAGTGTTGAAGACAATCGCTACTTCCTCCGTCAGTTTGGGTTCGCTGGTGAGCAAACTAAAGTCGGTGTAAATGCGCGCAGTGCGCGGGTGATAGTTGCCAGTGCCCAGTTGCACGTAGCGCCGGAGTTGATCCTTATCGCGGCGAACGATCAACAGCGCTTTGCAATGCGTTTTGAGGCCGACCACGCCATAGATGACGTGAGCGCCGGCTTCCTCCAGGCGTCGAGCCCACTGGATATTGCTTGCCTCGTCAAAGCGGGCGCGCAGCTCGACGATGGCCGTGACCTGTTTTCCTGCGTTCGCCGCGTCGATGAGCGCTTCGACAATTGGCGAATCACCGCTTGTGCGGTACAAGGTAATCTTTATCGCCAGCACCTGCGGATCCTGCGCGGCGCTTTCGATCAACTCGACAATTTGATCGAAGCTATCGTAAGGATGATGAAGCAGCACATCCTGCCGCCGCAAGACTTCAAAAAAATCGACGTGCGGTGGAAGCGCCGGATCCCGCGCAGGCTGAAACGGACGGTCCTTCAACTTGGCAAACGCGTCGTTTGTCACAAGCGGCATGAGATGCGTCATCGAAAGCGGGCCATCTAGCTTGTACGCATCGGCCTCTGTCAGGTCGAAGAATCTCAACAGCAATTCCAAAACATCTTTTGGGCAATCCGCTTCTACTTCGAGTCGAACAGCGTTGCCTCGGCTTGAGCGTCGCAGTTCCTGTTCGATTGTGCGCAGCAGGTTTTCCGCTTCCTCCTCGTCGATATACAGGTCGCTGTTGCGCGTAACCCGAAACGCGTGAACCTCATCCAGGATTAAACCGGGAAACAATTCGCCGATGTGCTGTTTGATAAGCGAGGCGAGATAAATGTATTCCCATGGTTCGCCCGCGCTCTTACCGCGTGGAAGTGCGATTAGACGCGATACCGCTCTCGGCACCTGCACAATAGCGTGAAGCGGCTCGCCTCCCCGCTGCAATTTTGCCCGAACCAGCAGGTTGTGGCTACGGTTCAAAAGGTGGGGAAACGGATGGCTGGCATCCACCGCCAGTGGAGTAAGCATCGGGAGGACTTCCTGTTGAAAATAACGATGCGCCCATGCGGCGCGTTTTGCCGAAAGCTCTTCCATTTCGCGCACGTAAATTCCATTCTTCGCAAGCTCCGGCAGCAGTTCGTTGTTCCAGAGCGCGTATTGCGTCGCCACGAGCTCGCGCACCGCTTTCTGGATGCGATTAAATAAGTCCGTTGGACTCAATCCATCCGGACCAATCTCGCTGGTTTCACTTTTGATTTGCTGCTTGATGCCAGCGACGCGGATCTCAAAGAACTCATCCAAATTTGAACTAAAAATGGTAAGGAACTTAACGCGTTCGATGAGCGGCTGAGTGGGATCCTGCGCTTCCTCGAGAACTCGCCGGTTGAACTCGAGCCAGCTCAGTTCGCGGTTGATAAAATTTCCAGGATCTGAAAAACGCGCTTCCTCGGGACGATCTTCTTGGATTACTTCAACCTTCGCTGGAGGCTCTTCGGGAACACTGGTTTTGGCGGCCGCTATAGGCATCTTACGTCGTTGTTGAATCGGCAACCAAAAAATAACATCTCGCCTCCCGGGGCGGGTCAAGGACGCCATGCCACTTTTGGTTGCCCGTATCATTCAAGCAACCATTGCTTGGAAAGTTAGGCAAGACCGGCTGCGGCTGCCAATCTTCCCTCACGTTGCGGTAGCGAGAGACTGATGCCGAATGTCCTCAGCATTGGCCGCGTAAACAGCGTCTTCGGCAATGTTGGTAGCGTGATCGCCCACCCGCTCCAGACAACGACCAATAAAAATCAGATTCAAGTAACCACGTAGCTGGCCCGGATCTCGTCCCATGCGCTCGACCAGCTTATCGCTGGCCGCCCGGTTCAGGTCATCCAGCCTTTCATCGCGCGAAACGACTGCGCGTCCGAGCTCGACATCCTCGCGGGTGAAGGCATCCACGCTGTCCTTAAACATCGACATCGCGTGATCGTACATTGGCCGGATCAGCTCGACTTCGGGCAGAGGCGGATGACGGTTCAGCTTTCTCGCGCGTCGCGCGATCGTTGTCGCCTGGTCGGCCATGCGTTCCAGGTTGGACGACAACTTCATTGCGGAAACGACGCGCCGCAGATCCGATGCAACCGGTTGAAAGCGCAACAAAATATCGACACCATCCTTATCGATCTGTTTTTCCAACTGGTCGATCTCTTCGTCATCGGCGATTGTCGTCGCGCAAAGATCGTCATTGCGATCGAAAAGGCCTTTCATCGCCCGCTCCAGGCTGCGCTCGGTCAGGCCAGCCATCATAAGCACGTTGTTACGTAACGCACTCAGCGCTTCGTCAAATGTTCCCAGGATATGTTTTGCTGCAATCATTGCTTATCACTTCCTAATCGCATGCTATTGTCATCTTGCTCTTGCTCGTGCTCGCAATCGAAACTTTCAATCAGGAGCACGAGCCTGAGTTAATCATCCGAATCGACCCGTGATATAATCCTCCGTCTGTTTTTCGGTGGGACTTGTGAAAATCTTGGTCGTTGGCCCAAACTCGATCAGCCGGCCAAGGTAGAAGAAAGCAGTGTAATCCGATATGCGGCCAGCCTGCTGCATATTATGTGTCACCGTCACGATTGTGTATTTGGTTTTTAGTTCGTAGATCAGTTCTTCAATCTTGGCCGTGGCGATCGGGTCGAGGGCCGAACAAGGCTCATCCATCAAGATCACTTCCGGCTCCACCGCGAGCGCACGCGCGATGCAAAGTCTCTGCTGTTGCCCGCCCGAAAGGCTTGTGCCGGGTTTGTGCAAATCGTCCTTTACCTCATCCCAAAGCGCAGCCATTCGGAGCGATTTCTCCAAACGCTCATTAAGGAACTTTTGATTCCGCACTCCGTTCAGCCGTAAACCGACAACGACGTTTTCGCCGATCGTCATCGTTGGAAACGGATTCGATTTCTGAAAAACCATTCCGACGCGGCGTCGAACAATCGCGGGATCGACCGTGCCTGAATAAAGGTTGTCGCCGTGCAGAAGGACGGTGCCATCCATGCGCGTCCTTGGCGTTAATTCGTGCATGCGATTGAGAGCCCGCAGAAAGGTAGATTTTCCGCAACCGCTCGGTCCAATGATGGCTGTGACGGCATTCGAGACCACGTCGAGGGTCACGTTATCGATAGCAAGCTTCTCACCGTACCAGATCGAGAGATTCTTCACTTCAAAAGTGCGCTTTTGCGGAATCTCTGCCTCGGGCGGTGGTGCCAGTCCTCGCTCAGCACGCTCCATAACGGTTTGTTCAGGTGTTTCCATAACTACGGTATCCATTCGCGAATATTTCTAAACAACGGACGCTGCCCGCCCGCGAGTAAGGATTCTAACCAATACATTAACGCAAAAAACGCCTGTGACGAGGACTAGTGCGCCGGCCCAGGCCTGGCGATGCCAATCGTCATAAGGAGAGATCGCGTAACTAAAAATTTGCAATGGGAGCGCCGCAATAGGCTCGCTGAGGTTATGATTCCAAAATCGATTGCCGAAAGCGGTGAAAAGCAGCGGAGCGGTTTCCCCGCCCACACGGGCGAGAGCGAGAAGAATTCCCGTGATGATCCCTTTGGACGCTGTTTTCATCACGATGTGAACGATCGTTTTCCATCGGCTAACTCCAAGCGCGAGCGCGGCCTCGCGATATCCATTGGGCACAAGAAGAATAACTTCCTCTGTCGTGCGCAGGATCAGCGGAATCATGATCAGAGCAAGTGCGAAGCCGCCGGCGTACGCCGAGAAACCTTTAAAGCGCAACACAACCAGACCGTACACGACGACGCCCCAGGTGATCGATGGAACGCCGTTGAGCACGTCAGCCAGGAAACGAAGGACCGAGTTAATCCGCGCCGATCCGTATTCCGCAAGATAAACTCCGCCCAAAACACCGACAGGGATTCCGATTACACCAGCAAGGGCGAGCAATTCGAGTGAACCGACGATTGCATTCACCATACCGCCGCCAAGCGCTCCAACTGGCGCCGGCAATTTTGTAAAGAAGTCCCAATTCACCGAACCGGCACCATTGATAAGAAGATAAATAAAGACCAGACCCAACGGCGCGATTACGAGCACTGCCGAAAGAAACGCAATTCCGGACGCCATCGCGCTTTTGATTTTGCGCCAGGTATGATTGTGTGCTCGTTCGAGATTCATGTTATTGCACTGCGCGTGTAGCCGATTTGACGGCGATCGTCCGCAGGAGCAGTTGCGCGAGAAGGTTCACCAGGATGGTTATTCCAAAAAGGACCAGCCCAATTTCAAACAACGCTTGAAGATACATATCAGTCGTTGCTTCACTAAATTCATTGGCCAGTACGCTGGCCAAAGTATATCCGGGCTTAAACAGAGACGCGGCTATTTGCGGTGTGTTACCGATCACCATCGTAACCGCCATCGTTTCACCAAGAGCACGTCCCAGGCCGAGAATCACCGCGCCGAATAACCCCTTCTTTGCATAACTTAGCACTGCGATGCGGGTTACTTCCCAACGAGTCGCACCGAGACCATAAGCGGCCTCTCGTTGCAGATCCGGCACGCTGCGCAAAATCTCGCGCGAGACCGAAGTGATAATTGGCACAATCATTACCGCGATAATAATGCCGCCGGCGAGCATGCTGGGACCGTAGATGGGACCACTAAAAAACGGCGTCCAACCGAACAATCGTTTGAGCCATGGGAAGGGATAATCCCGCAGCCAGGGAATCATTACGAAAATGCCCCAGAGCCCGAGAATCACACTGGGGATTGCGGCAAGCATTTCGATCAAAGACACGAGCGGTTGCCGAATCCACAACGGAGCAAGCTCCGTCAGATACGCGGCAGTCGCGATACTCAAAGGGACTGCAATCAGCAGGGCGATGAGCGAGGAAACCAGCGTTCCGTAAATGAATGGGAGGGCGCCGAATTGGTCGGCGACGGGATCCCATGTCGATGTGGTGAGGAAATGGAATCCAAATTTCTTGATAGCAAGCACCGACCCGTGCCACAGTTCCCACCCGGTCAGAATCACCAGAACAACGACGCTCAGCGCCATGACCAGTGTGAGCCATTCGAACGCTCTGTCGCCAAAGCGAGAGGGTGGCTTCATCGCGGCGGCCGCTGAGAGCGGCTCGCCGCGCATAATTGTTGGAGCTGTGGCAGCCTCCATTATTTAGCCCGATTACATTTTAATCTCGTCGATTCGCTTCAGGACCCGCTGTTGCACGCTTTCTGGAAGTGAGGCGTAATCGAGGTCTTTGGCCATTTTTTCGCCGTCTTTCATCGCCCACTTCAGGAACTCCACCAGTTTCTTTCCTTTAGTGGCATCCTTTTGCTGTTCGTAAACCAGCAGCCAGGTCGCGCCGCAGATCGGATAGGCATCCTTTCCAGGGGCATTCGTCATGGAAAACCGGAAATCATCCGGAATATTGGCTGTCGCCATGGCGGCGGTCACCGATTCAATCGTCGGTTTCACGAATTGGCCTGCGGAATTTTTCACCTCCGCGTATGGCATCTTGTTCTGGATCGCGTAAACGAGTTCTACATAGCCGATTGAGCCTGGCGTCTGCTTCACTTGTCCCGATACGCCCTCGTTGCCTTTGCCCCCGATCCCGGCCGGCCAATTCACTGAAGTGTTATTGCCGACTTTCTCCTTCCATTCGCTGCTCACTTTGCTGAGGTAATCCGTGAAAATGAATGTGGTTCCGCTGCCATCCGACCGGTGGACGACCACGATCTCTTGATCGGGCAACGTTGTTCCGGAATTTAACGCTGTCAGCTTGGGATCATTCCATTTCTTAATTTGGCCGAGAAAAATTCCGGAGATTGTGTCGGCATCGAGTTTCAGGTTGGGATTTCCCGGCAAATTATAGGTCAGCACCACGGCGCCCGCGACCGTGGGAATGTGAAGGATCTTTCCTGGAGCTTTCCCAAGGTTCTCATCGCTCATCGGACCATCGGACGCGCCGAAATCGACGGTTTGGGCCATTATTTGTTTCTGCCCACCGCCGGATCCGATGGATTGATAATTAAACCGGACGGACGGATCGACTTTAGCATACTCGTCGAACCATTTTGAGTAGATGGGATACGGGAAAGTTGCGCCTGCGCCATTAATCATCATTTGCGCAGAGGCGGTTACGCTTATTCCGGCGAGGAGCGCCGTTGCTAGAATTTTGTGAGTAAAATTGGCAGATTTCATAGACCGAGCAGCCTGCCGTAGCGCGTGCTGAAGCGTCAAAATTTTTAATGTTACTTTTGTGTGACAGGGCCGGCTTCGTTGGCGTCAAACGTCAAAGCGCTAAATCGTTGGACGCGAAGTTCGATAGGACGATTTACGAATCACGAATCATCGAGGCCTGACTGCACGGGCAGAATTACCCGAATGGTCGTGCCTTGCCCGACTTCACTCTCTGCTTCCACATAGCCTCCGTGTAATTGCGCGATATGTTTCACAATTGCTAATCCCAAACCCGTACCTCCCAGTTCGCGGCTACGAGCTTTGTCGGCGCGATAAAAGCGCTCGAAAATTCGCGGCAAATGCTCCTTGCTGATCCCAATGCCGTTATCAGCGACACTTAGAACCATTGCGGAACCGCGACGCGTCGCCCGCAGGTGAATCTGCCCATTCTCGCGTGAAAATTTCACCGCATTATCCAGCAGATTGTAAAGCACTTCTTCGAGAAGGGTGGCGTCGACGTGAAGCGTCAATGCGTCAGGAACCAAATCGACAATCACTTCAAGATTCTTCGCGGCGAGCTTTTCTTTCCAATCACGGATAAGATTATTAAACAACTCATCCGCCCTCACGACGCCCAGTTCCAAGGTCGCCTGGGACGACTCCAGTTGGGCAAGACTTAGCAGATCATCAACCAGTCTCTGGAGTCGTTTGGAATGCCGTTCCATGACCGAAAGGATTCGTGCAACTTCTTCTCGCGACGTCTCGGGCTCATCTAGCAACACCTCGATGTAGCCGCGTAGAATTGACAAGGGCGTTCGCAGTTCGTGTGACACATTTGCGACAAATTCGCGTCGGACTTGGTCCACTTGCATCAACTCGCTGATATCGTGAAAGAGCACGACTGCGCCGGACAGTTCATCGCCAGCTTTCTTAATTGGAAAGGCGCTGACTTCTATCTGTCTCTCGCTGTGGATCCGCGAATCGCTTACGCTCAACTCGCTTCGCATCGCCTCGCCAGTCTCTAGCGTTTCCGCAATCAGTTGATCCAGCGTGGCATGACGGACGGCCTCGACCAAAGGAACGTCGACCACTGAATCGCGCACATCGAATAGCCGCTGAAAAGTGGGGTTCATCAGCGTAATTCGCCTGCGCGCATCAACTACGAGCACGCCGTCTTCCATCGCGCCGAGAATCGTTTGCGTATCGGATTCGCGACCCGCGATCTGACGCTCGAGTTCCTGCTGGCGCGCAAAAATAGTCTCCAGCGCCAGACCAACCCGATGCGGATCTGCTCCACCGTTTATCAAGAACGTCGATGGAGTTTCGCCCCGGGCTATTTGCGAAACGAGTTGCCCGATTTGTGGCCACGGTGCGGCCCACCTTTGCCAGAGAAGCAGGGCGACCACTGCGAATAAAACGCAGAGCACGCCAAGGATTAGCCAATACATCCGGCCTTATTTTTCTTTCAATCGATAGCCAAACCCTCGAACGCTTTCAATCACATTGGCGGCTTTGCCGAGTTTCTTGCGCAGACGTCGGACGTGCGTGTCCACTGTGCGCGTATCAATGATACTTTCATAACCCCATACGTCGTTAAGCAAACGGTCTCGCCCCTGCACACGACCGCGTCGCTGGATCAACGTGCGCAGAAGTTTGAATTCAAGGCTGGTTAGATTGATTCGCTTGCCGCTGACGGAAACTTCATAGCGCACCGGGTCAACGGTGATGGGGCCGGCCGTCAGGCGTTCATCGTCCTGTTTCGCTTCGCCGCGGCGCATGATCGCTCGAATCCGCAGGACCACTTCCCGCGGACTGAACGGCTTTGTCACGTAATCGTCCGCTCCAAATTCCAAGCCGACGATCCGGTCGATTTCTTCGGCTTTGGCGGTGAGCATCATGATCGGGACCCGCCGAGTCCCGGGATCGCTTTTCAGAATTTTGCAGACTTCCAGCCCGGGCATCTTTGGCAGCATGAGATCAAGAATGATCAACGCAGGCTTTTCGTTGCGCGCCTTCTCGAGTCCGACAGCGCCGTCGGATGCAGTCGAGGTTGCGAAACCAGCCTTGCGCAAATTGAGCGCGAGCAGATCGACTACATCGCGTTCATCCTCGATAATCAGGACTGTGTTCGCGGATGCGGGCTCCATGGCAGTTCGCTTTTATCGCCGAAACTGTTTCGATTCGCCAGCGAACTTTTTTGCAACTGATTGATCTAATCCCCGCGCACAGTAATTAATTAGGAGCGAGGATTCAAGGTCCAGCGCAGGCTGCACCCGGCCGTATGCGAACGTTCCGTCTAGCATCTTGCGAACATGCAAAGATACGAATTGCCGATGATGGGTCATGACGTAGGCTTTGCTCCTTCTGACGGGGGCCTCGATTCATGAGTCCGGATAAAGCTCAAGAGATCATTAAGCGGGCGCAACACCTGATGCGCCCAAGACTTCGTTGTGAAATTCCGTCGAAACCAACACAGGCAATTAGATTTTTGGCGTGACCGCTGCAATCGAACTTACCATCGTGATGCCTTGCTTGAACGAGGCGGAGACGCTCGGGGAATGTATCGAGAAGGCGCGGGTTGGCATTGAGCGTTCTAACGTGCGGGGCGAGATTCTTGTAGCTGACAACGGCAGCAAGGATGATTCAGTGCAGATCGCGGAGAAACTCGGAGCGCGCATTGTTCATGTACAAGAAAAAGGATACGGCAACGCATTGCGGGGCGGCATTCAAGCTGCGTCGGGAAAATGGATTGTCATGGGCGACGCTGATGACAGCTATGATTTTTCGGAGACCCACCGCTTCGTGAAGAAATTTCAAGAAGGCTTTGAATTGGTCACCGGTTGCCGACTGCCGCGTGGAGGTGGGAAAATTTTGCCAGGGGCGATGCCGTTTACACACCGCTGGTTAGGGAACCCGCTCTTTTCGCGAATGGCGCAACATATGTTTTCCGCCCCTATCCACGATGTCTATTGTGGCCTCCGTGGATTCACACGGGAACTGTACGACCGTCTGGCGCTTCAATGCGAAGGAATGGAATTTGCCACTGAGATGATTATCAAAGCCAGCTTGCACGGCGCCCGTATCACCGAAATCCCTATTACACTGCATCCGGACGGCCGCAAGACGCACATGCCACATCTGCGAACGGTTCGCGATGGCTGGCGCACCCTGCGCTTCTTTCTTGTGTTCAGTCCGCGCTGGCTCTTTCTCGCGCCGGGTTTGATTTTCGGTTTCCTTGGGTTGGCTGGCTATTGCGTGGCCTTGCCCGGATTAACAATAGGCAACGTGACCTTCGACGCTCATACGCTTTTGTTTTCAAGCCTTGCCTTAATGATGGGTTATCAATCCGTTTTGTTCGCTATTTGCGCAAAGGCGTTTGCTATCAGCGAAGGTTGGCTGCCGAAGGACCGGCGTATTGATCAGTTTTTCAAAGTGATTTATTTGGAACGCGGTCTGGCCATTGGTGCTGTGGCTTTTTTAGCTGGCTTGATTTTGTTAGGCGCAGCGGTTTTGCAATGGAGGTCTGCCCATTTCGGCCGTCTCGATTACGCCGTCACCATGCGTTGGGTCATTCCAGGCGCCACGCTGACCGCACTGGGCTTTCAGACTGTACTTTCAAGTTTTTTCGTGAGTATTCTGGGAATGAAGCGTCGTCCATGAGTCAGTCTTCAATAGCAACAATGCCGGAATTTGTGATCGATCACCTCCTGATCTCCGCCCTCATCGATGGTCGCTGATCGGTGTTGGCAGGCTGGATTACACGCTCGCGGCGACGACGTTATTGCGCGAAATCTTCGTCCCGAGTCGTTCGCTTTCTTCAGCAATATCCGTGGGATGAACTGAAAATGGATCTAATTGAATCTGTTCATGGAGGATACGTCCACAAAAGGCGCACACGGGTCCTAAGTGATTGGTGTTCCAGACTTATTCCGTCCAATTCCAAGGTGCTGGATGTTGGCTGCGGTGATGGTCGGCTCGGTCGCTTAATCGCGGACAAGCGACCAGATATTTCAATTTGCGGAATTGATGTCCGGCAACGCAAAGATGCCGCGATGGTCGTGCAACCGTTCGATGGCAAGTCCATACCGTATGGCGACGGCAGCTTTGATATCGTGATGTTTGTTGATGTAATCCACCACGTTGATCAGCCCATGATCTTGCTTCGCGAGGCAGTTCGTGTCGCCCGGCATGCAGTTCTCATCAAAGATCATCTCGTCAAGGGAATATTTGCTAATTCAACTCTGCGGGTCATGGATTGGGTCGGGAATGCTCGTTACGGTGTTCCGCTGCCGCATAACTACTGGACGCCAGCCAAGTGGCATCGTGTATTCGACAAGCTACGGCTCAACATCACTTTCTGGGAATCGAACTTGAGGCTCTATCCATTTCCGGCAGATCTAATCTTGGGACGGTCCTTGCACTTTATGGTGCTGCTCGGAACGCCAAGTGACAGTGAGATCCATATCCAACGTGATAAAATCCAAACATAGGGAGCAAGCTGAGCAAAATCGCCGCGCTCATGATCTATGGGAGGAGGCGTACCTGCGCTTTGAAAGCCCTGAGGAAGAAATCCGAAAATTTGTTCGACGCCTAAAATTTATGGGTGCCATGAACTGGCGGCGGAATGCAAAGATCGTGGAATTGTTTTGTGGAAGGGGCAGTGGATTGACCGCACTCCACCAGCTTGGCTTCAGTGAGGTCGAAGGAATCGACCTGTCGCCTTCCCTTGCTGCCGAGTACGCTGGGCCGAGCAAGATCCTGGTCGGCGATTGCCGGCAGGTCCCCTTTGAGAACGGCAGTAAAGACATTGTTATCGTGCAAGGAGGCCTGCATCACCTGCTTGTGCTTCCTGATGATCTTGATCAAGTACTTGCCGAAGTGGCGCGCGTGCTTAGAGAGGATGGCTTATTTCTCTTAGTCGAGCCATGGGTCACTCTCTTTCTTTCCGTGAGCCATGCGCTTTGTCAAAGCTGGGTCATCAGAGCGCTGTCGCCAAGGATTGATGCGTTGGCAAGCATGATTCATTACGAACGGAACACTTACGAGCAATGGTTAAGCCAGCCAAAACTTATTTTGGGTTCACTGGCCAAGACCTTTTGGTGCGAGCGCTGTTATTTCAGGTGGGGAAAAATCTATTTCGCGGGGCGAAAGCGCTCTCATTAAGTTACCTGTGAGCACTGGCTCCAGATCCCTGATTAAGTTTGATAGCCTGGCGGTCCTATGAGTAACGATCGGTCCGTGAAAATAGTTTTGCTGACGAAATTCACTACTGCGCCATTTTTGTTCGGCATATTACTTCTCCTCGGCGCGTCGACTTTCTATTCCTTCGCGGTTCTTAGAGTCGATTACAGCAGGACGGAGTTACTCAACCTTCGCCCACGACCGGATGCCACAGAATACTTCGCTCAAGCAGAAGCGATGCTTCACGGGCAATCCCCTTCGATCCAGATCGGCTACGAGAAGTTGCCATCTAGATATCCACTTGGTTACCCTGTGTTAATGCTTCCATGGCTCAAGATTCTTCCGGCAGAGAAGGCTATATTGGCACCGTTTCGAACGAATCAAACCATCGGCCTGCTTTTCCTGTTGATCGTGTTTGGCTTTTACGCGTATCTCGCGATGCCGTTGACGGGTGGATTCGCGGCACTTTTGCTTGCCACGCTGCCGGCGTTTTTCACTTTCTGTCGCTCATCAATGAGTGATATCGGCGCATCACTATTGATAGTATTGGCCTTTATGTTCGCGTACTTGGGGTTGAACGAAGAACGCCGGTGGAAAATCTACCTATCGGCAGTGTTTCTCGGACTTTCATTAAACGTTCGAAGTCAGTCGATCTTCTTCGCCCCACTATTGTTAGCCATGGCTCTCTTCCCAATGAGAGGAATGCGCTGGCGTTGGTTCCTTCATTGCGCCACCGTTCCGTTTGTTTTTGTGTTGGCGACCGTCCCTATGCTTGTGGTGAACATGATCCAGTTCCATTCACCTTTCAAAACGGGCTATTCCTTCTGGGTCGACGCTTGGCTCAAAAACACCGTTCTATTTTCCCTTAGTTACATCCCACACAACGTTACCACGCTGTTAAAGGAACTCACTTTGCGCCCGCACGGGTTTAACACCCTGTATATTTTTGGTACTGGCACATCCTTTGTTGGAGCATTTCTTCTTCTGATTTGCGCAGGATTTTTTTTCATTCGAGTTGATCGCTTCACGATCTGCGCCTGTTTGGCCGGCTTGGCCTTTCTGGCTGCGCCACTGAGTTTCATTGATACATTTGTGGATACAAGATACTATTTGCCGCTTTTGCTCTTACTGGTCTCGATTGCAGTGTTACCCGTGTCGTGGGCCATAAACAGCCTGTTTTCCGGAAAACACATTATTGCAGGACTTGCCATCTTTGTTTTGTTTGCCGCGGCCTGTCTCGGCTATCCGTCGCGTTCGGGCTATAACACACGCGAAATAGGACGATCCCAAGCGTGGGATGCTTTTCATTTTACCAGGCCACCTCGCCAGTCCGAGGAGTTTATCGCGCAGAGGCAGTTCGCCGAAATTTTGGGACGCCAGTCCGGCATTGTTCTCTCCGATATCGATCCTGTTTACTTGAACACTCTCTTACCACGCTCATTCGTTGCAGCGCCCATTGATGGAAAGCACAACTTCATCTGGAGCGAAACGTGGCACTATGGCCGGCCGCAGGCTCTAGCTCTGGTCGAACGCGGCTTGGAACAGTCGCTTCCGGTTTACGCCCTGTTCATTTCGCAGAAAGAGATGACCACACAACAGTCACGCCTGCCATCCGTTCGTGGATACGAGTGGCATGTTCTAAGTGACTCCCGCGCTAAAGCAGCTATTCTAACGCTCGCTCCTGTCACATCCGAGGAAATAGCGTTACCTCCGAGTTAGCGTTGGTCCCTCCATCCAGATCAAACGAAATTAAGGCCGGTTATCGCAACACAAATAAGACATCACCTATCCGTTTGCTTCCAGGTGACTCAGCACAAAAGAGTCGAGCGTGAGAGCCGATTTTCGTTTCGCGCTTGGGGCGATTCTTCGGCATAAATTGCAAACCGATTATCGTCGGGAAGAAAGCGGGCTTTAACACGATTGCAATTTCGGCTACGATGGTATGATTCGCTCTTCAACTTCAGGTCAGACGAAAAGCACAGAAATCGAGCCGGCGTATCGACGCACAACGTTCGATGCGATTTGCGTGGCCGTACTTATCGCCTACTTCTTTCACTTTTCGCTCGTGGCGGTACACGGCGGTTTTCGTGAAGACGAGATGATGAACATGGGAATTTACTGGCGTGTTGGCGCGCTCAAATCGCTTTTGGCAAACGTGGTTTTTTGGAGACCATTTTGTCGTTCGGGGGGCGCGTTATACTATTTGCCGCTCTATCACTTCTTCGCCCTGAATCCTTTACCTTATCGAATTGTCCAGATCAGCATTCTCGCTGTGTCGATTCCACTCGTATATTATCTGAACAAGTGTCTCGCCTCTTCGCGCTCGGTTGCGTTCCTCGCTACCCTTGCTCTCTGTTATCACCCTGGGCTTGCGGACCTTGTATTCGTCGGTTCGTTCATCTATGATGTGCTATGTGGGTTCTTCTACTTCGCGGCATTGGCCTATTACGTGAATATCCGCGAGAGAGGATATTCTCTGCAGCCGCTGCAATTACTTAGCTTTCTGGCGCTTTACATTATGGCGCTGAACTGCAAGGAGATGGCGGTTACGCTTCCCGTGATTGTCTTAGTCTACGAACTGCTGAAATCTCCGCGCTGGGCCAGCTGGAAAGCGTTCTTTCGTTGGAGCTGGTCTTCCGCAACACCGTCCTTGATTGCTGGACTGCTTACAGCTCCTTATATCTACGGCAAAACTCATGGCCGCGATGCGCTGACTACAGTGACTCCCTATCAACCCAGCTTGTCATGGGACCAGTTCATCACATCCAATGCAAAATTCCTTGGAGAATTGTTGTTCGCCCCGCAAGTGATCACGCCAAAGACGCTGCTGATCGTGTGGGCGATTGTTTTTGCTTATGCCTTCCTGCGCCGCGACCGAACGCTTCAGCTCATGGCGTTCTGGGTCGTGATCGTGCCTTTGCCCATAGCGTTTATTCTCCCGGTTCGTGGCACCGGCTCTCTTTATCTTCTCCTTTTCGGATGGGCGATGATCTTTGCCAAGCTGGCGACTGATTTGATCACGTTAGTTTTCAAATCTTCCATATTCCTTGGCAAGCGTGTCGGCATAGGTGCAGAAAACGGAGCCAGCTTGGCAGGTGCGTCCAGCAAAGTGTCTGCCCGGGTTTTTCGTCTGGTTGCAACGCTCTTCGTGGCGTCCGTTCTCGCAATCTTCACGCAGTGGAAGAATCACCGTCTTGGCGTGCCCGGGCTTAACGTAGGCACCGAAACATCTCGTGTTATCCAGGCATTGCGCTCTTTGGATCTTCGCCCCATGTCCGGGAGCAGCGTTCTCCTTTTGCCAAGAGAAAATATCTTTCGAAACAAATGGAACGTTTTCTTCCTCGCTTCCTTACTCTGGAACGATCATTCCCTGAGAATTTGGGTGGACGGTTTACCTGAGCCTCCACAGGTAACTTGGTCAGAAGGTATACACGAGCCTACGTCGCAACAGTTGGCAAACAGCAATTACATCATTTCGCTCACCAAGTTTGAAGCGAAGGTCATTCGCGGATCCGAGCTTTCAAAGTCTGACTAAGAGACCGGCAACAGACTTTAAGGTGTTGGTCCTCGTGGGAGGTATGAAAGACATCGGCGACCTAGAACAAGAACATCGTGTTACGGAACCTATCAATGAATAGTCGGATGTGGCGCGCTATTACGACACGGGGTTGGCTCATTGCCTGCGGCACGCTGCTTGCCTTGTTACTCGTAACAGAGACGACGAGCTTGCGGCACAAAGGGCTCACTACTGATGAGCATTTTCACTATCATTACGGCTACCGCGTGTTACATGGCGCACCGCGACGTGGATGGGTGATGGATAGCAGCACGATGCCATTTTCAGGTCTTCAAGCGATGACAAGCGGAAATCTTACTATACTTGCCAAGACGGCTGGGATTCCAATAGACACATCGTGGGAAAGTCAGGTAAAGCGTGGACGGTACGCGACCATTATTTTGTCGGTGTTGCTCGCGTTATATGTATTAAAGTGGAGCTACGAACTCTACGGCCGTAACGGAGCTCTTCTCTCGCTAAGTCTTTACGTATTCGATCCCAATCTGCTTGCGCACGGTCAGCTCGTGACCGCCGACCTACCAGCGGCCTTGATGACCACCATGGCGCTTTACCACTTCTGGCATTTTCTCAAGTTAGGTGGCAAAGCGCGAGCGCTTTGGAGTTCCCTGACACTGGGCTTAAGTCAATTGGCCAAATACTCGTGCATTTACCTGTATCCGATCTTCCTGGTGATCGCAGCCATTTATTGCCGCACACCCCGAGCAACCGAAACTGAGAAGACTAACTGGTGGCACTCGTCGTGGGTCTTCGTGCTGCGCCGCGGGCTCATTGTCATAGCGTTCTTCGCTGTGGTAAGCATTGTGGCAATCAATTTGGGATTCGGCTTCGATGGAACCGGGACGCCGTTGTCCAGATACACGCTGAAAGACCCATTTTTCAAAAAGCTCCAAGTGATGCCAATCATCGGCAACGTCCCACTTCCGTTGCCGGTGCCTTACGTCCAAGGCCTGGATCTGATCAAGTTTGAGGAACGACTTGGTCAGGGTTGGAGAAACATTTACATGGCAGGGAACGTTCGGGTGAATCGCGGGGACGGGACGCTTCGCGGGTTTCCGGGTTATTACTTTTACGCAGCTTTCTTCAAGGTCCCAATTGCAAAGCAGATCATATTCTTGGTGGCGTTGTTCGGATACTTTTCAAGACGTAGCCAGCCAGCGGCAAGAAGACTTCGCCGGGAGGAAATTTTCTTGTTACTTCCGATTCTAATTTACTGGATCTATTTCAACTTCTTCTACAACGCGCAGATCGGCATTCGTCATGTGCTTCCTGTGTTCGCCTTGTCTACAATCTTTTGCGGAAGATTTTTGGCCACCCCCGAATCCAAGCTTCGACGATACACCGCGTTGATTCTCGTCCTTTGGGCTGCTGCATCAGCTTTTTCGTATTATCCGCATTTTATCTCGTATTTTAACGAGTTCGTCCCGGACAGGAAACTTGCCTACCGACATCTTGCAGATTCGAACTTGGATTGGCGCGGAAACGAATGGTATCTGACTGAATATGTCCGCCGTCATCCGGGAGTTATCGTAGATCCTCGTAAACCACAGGCAGGTCGAATTGTTGTCCCTGTCAACGCCCTGGTTGGAGTTAATCGGAGTCCTGAGGAGTATCGATGGTTGAGGGAGCATTTTACTCCTGTGGATCACATTGCCTATTCGTTTTTGGTTTATGACGTTCCAAAGGAAATGCTCCCGCAGGGCCGCGGAGACTCCAAAGGCATAAAAGAGCTGTCTCCGCATCCCCGGCACCAATGATTCACCCATATTGTTAACTATCGTGACCCAAATAAACTTTAACGGCACGAATCGAGTCCTCAACGTTGTTGCCCTTAGTCTTTGTGATTTTGGTGGCCTTTGCCCGGGCACCGGTTCAAAAGCTACGACGCTGTAATTCTTCTTAGGAATTTCCCCGTGACTTTATTCGCCGAACCACCTGATTTCGGTATACCTCCAGCTGGGACCCAGCAAGCTCAACTGCGCTGGATTCGAAAAGGCCTTCAGATTGCATATCCTTTGGCAGCGCTTCTTCCTGCCGTTTGGGTTCTGACCCATCCCATGCCAGTGGCGTGGCTGCGTCCGATCTGTAAAGACACCTTGCCTGTCGTAACAGCCTGCGCAACTGCAGCGATTCTGCCGCTTTTGTTTCGCCGCACAGGAGTTAGCGCATGGTCGTTGTCAGTAATAGCGCTAACCCAGGCGGCCTTCCAGGCCTGGTGCTACAACACTGGTTCGCATCCTGCCAATAACGCGCTACAAGCCTGGGGTATCTTACCGTTAGTTGATTCACATTTTTATTACACCGCGGCTTGCGAGGTGCTCAATGGACAACAAATCACGTCGATGTATGGGGCTAGGCATCCTTATCCTGTGCTCCTGGCGGCAATGCTGAAAATCTTCGGGCACGACTTCCGGACGATCACATTCGTGTTTACGATTGTTATGGCCCTGGCCACCTGGTCAGCCTTTGAAGTAATCCGCATTCGTCTTGGCGGTCTCGCGGCAACTGTCTATCTGGCATGCGTCACCTTCTACATACGTGTCCACTGCACAGGATTATTTGTGACGGAGCAAATGGCCCTGCTCTATGCAATCTGTGCCGTCGGTCTGCTGGTTGAAAGCGTCGCAACTCAGGGGAAGGCAAAAGGCTGGCTTTACTGTAGCGCCCTCTTCTTTGTCACCCAGGCTCTGAACACGAGGCCAGGTGCCTACTTAACACTGCCGTTTCTCGTAATGGCGTCGTGGCCATTGTTCGGCGGTAATCGCAAGGCACGAGTCGGAATGGTCGCTCTCGGTGGGACGGTTGTGGCCATATCGTTGCTGTTGCATAGCGCCACATACCATCGAACCATAGCAACCCCGTCTCCTTCCAATGTATGGTACTGCATCTACGGAATGTTAAATGACGGAACTTGGGCCGACGGTCGCAATCGTTCTAAAGAGCTCTTGCAAAATGAACGCGGTCTGGCCCCTTCTGACTGGAGGCAGGGACTGCGCCTGTTGAAAGGGGAATGTTTGTCAGAGATCAAGAACGATCCAAGGAAGTTCCTGGGAGGCTGGTGGCGAGCACTGCAGTTTGTCTGGTCGAAGAATACGCCGTTTCGAGCTGCATTTCCAGAGATGCCTTCTGTTTGGTTTACAGAATCTGTTCGTTGGTGCTCTGTCCTCGGGATTGCGTTTTCGCTGTTCTTCTTACTCAGGATCGGCCGTCTAGCCATGACGTTCAAAGTATATCAGGCAGTAAGCTGGCTCAATCTTGCCACGCTGCTGGGAATGGTAACCTCGCTTCCCTTCGCGCCGCCATGGGACGGAGAGACGCGTATCTTCGCCGCCACACTTCCGTTGCTTTTCCTTTTGCCCGCCTGCGGAGTAGGCGGTCTGTACCTGCTCACGGTTAGCCGGTTTCATCAAAAGGCATTCGAGGCCGGTATCAATTCTCAAGAAGGGATTGCGATAGGCTCGGCACTGATGATAGGAGCCATGCTTTCCTTGATAACCGTCTTGGCTTCGTGGTGTCTGATAGATACCAGCGGTGGTTCCATGAATCGATCGCACCCGGTTGCGTCAATGAAGGACAATCTCGAAAGGCGGTCCCCGCGTTCTTTTGATCTTCGCTCGCTGCGAGCCGGCTATCGCTTACGTGTGACTGATGACACCGAGTCTACATGGTTACCACATATCTCGAGGAAAGACTTCATCCAGAACGTCCCGGGAGGACCGGGGTACTCTCCCCTTTTCACGGCTTTCAGCCAATTGCCACCAGGCACGGAAGTAGTTGTGCTGCCCTATTGGGTTTTGCTGGTCCTAGACAGTGAAGATGCCCGCGCGCAAACATTCACACCGCGGCCAGAGCAGATCGGGCATCTCGTCTGGCCGCCTGTGTTTTTTAGCAAACGGCTACTGCTTCACGATCTTTAGATGAATCGGCGGCCATCAGACTGGGATGCCTCGACGCTTGGAGAATTAGGGCCAGGGCGAGTCATTCCGATGATTGTGCGCATTTACTCGACGATAATTGGTAAGACGTTTTTGCCTGGGAATCCTGGCTACATTACTTCCGCCAATTCTGCGTGTGACCGTGCTTACGACGGGCAAGAACATTCACATACCAGGAGATATCGTTTCGAATCTCACGCGCATCGAAGGGAACCAAACCATGGGTTTCTACCAGAGTCAGACTCATATTTAAGCGCTGAAGCGTCTCGACGAGTTCTTCCCATCTGACGCCCGCCTGCCTTAAACCAGCAGGCCAAAATTCCAGCAAAAGACTGATGTCTGCGTTTTCCTGCAACACGCGTTTTGCGCCGCGTAACGCATGAAGCTCGTATCCTTGAATATCCATCTTGATCAGATCAACGCGTTGGCCCGGTTCAAAGTAATCGTTGAGCGCGATCATTTCAGTTGGAACGGTGCGGCGTGAATCTCCGTCGGCTTCGTACGCTCTATGATCGACGTTCAACTTGTCCGAAATGTAAAGCTTGCATGCCCCGCTTCTCTCCCCAACCGCAGCTTGAGTCAGTCGGACGTTAGAAAGACCACGTGTGGCATCAGACAAGCGCTTGAAATTATCCGGCGAAGGTTCGAAGGAATGAACCAGGCCGGTCGGACCAACACAGCGAGAAAGGAACTCCGAGTAAACTCCGATGTTGGCGCCGACGTCGACGACAACAGCGCCTTGAAACAAAACCTTCCTTAGTAGCTCTCGCTCCGCGCGATCAGTGTAGGCTTTATAGGTGGCATAAAGCGGCCGATAGATGGGAAAAGCGTGTTCGTAAACCCTATTTCCTACGCTGCGCAAAAGTGAGGCCAGCTGCATTAGCGTCGCGTTGGCGTTATTACAAAGAAAGACAAACAGGCGGCGCCGAGTCGCGCACGGTGGCCCTAAGGTTTAGGCTCGCGCTTCCGCCTCCTGGTTGTGCGCCACCGTCAATGTCCCACTTATTTGGTTGCACGAATGTAAAGTGAGCCCGCCAGCTCCGAGATGACAGGCAGGTTCTCGAAAAACCGGCTGATCGCGTTCGCCCGGCCGATGAACGCAACCGGCGTTTGGGGATGCAGAAAATCGAACGGATCGATGTGAATATTCCGATAGCCTATTTTTTCGAGCAGCCTCCGAAGCGGCCACCGGAAAAATGCTGTTTCGTCCGGTGAGTCGCCAAGCCTTCGTTTAATCCAGGGAACGTTCTTTTGTATCGCGATCTGAGGGTTCAGCATGTTGGGCTCGGTAAAATAGATTGTTCCTCCTGGCTTCAACACGCGGTAGGCGTCCCGCAGCGCCTTTTCGACTTCGAGATGATGCAAAACCGAGCTGCCTACCACAGAGTCGAACGTACCTTCTGAATAACTAAGCGCATACGCATTCTGGATTTGATACTGAACATTTGGCTCGGAAGAATTAGCCCTGGCCATTTCCAGAAGCTCCGGCGAGACGTCAATCGCGACGACGTCTGCTCCCGAGCGTGCCAGTTCACGAGTAAAAGAGCCAGTGCCACATCCTAGCTCAAGCACGGTCATTCCGGGTTTCAGATGGCCGCTGAGCATCTTCACCCGCCGGGCCCAGCGGATTCTTCCAGCTGGGCTCTCCCAATTCCAAATCTCCCCTGCTCCGTGCTCTGCAAGGAAACGTCCGTGTTGGATCTCTCTGCTAATCCGCTCTTGCATCAGTCAATGTCTCTTACTCTTCTTCGTCCTGTTGCTCTTTGAAACCGGTTCGAGGTATCGGCGGGTTGTGATTATCGAGATTGCTGCTGCTGCTTATCGTGAATGCAAGGTTTCATCCCCGAGAAACTTCATTCGTCGCGCAGCGAAGATTAGCATGCGGAAAAGAATTAATCCGTGGCGCCATCGCTGAATGTTGGTTGTCCCGTATGTTCTCTCGTGGTAATGGACAGGGATCTCGACGATCTTTAAGCCCATTCGAGCTGCTCCAAAAAGAAGATCGAAGTCTCCAAAAGGATCAAAATCTCCAAAGAATTCGCGGGTTGCCGCGATTCGTTTGTAGTGCGTGCGCGAGAGGACTTTCGTACCGCACAATGTGTCTTTGAAGCGTTGGCCAAGTACGAAAGAAAATGCGGCTGCAAAAAATTTGTTTCCCAGAATATTGAAGAATCGCATCGCTTGCTTTTCCATTGGGTAAACCAGCCGGCTGCCGTTAGCGAACTCCGCTTTGTTCTCAGCAATCGCGTTGTAAAACTTCGGGAGCGCTTCAGGAGGCGTTGTCAGGTCTGCATCGAGGATCATGAGGACGTCCTTTGTCGCCAGATCGAAGCCTAGCCGGACGGCGTCACCTTTGCCCCGGCCTTTCTGCTGAGCGATGAGTATTCGATGAGGGCCTTTGTAAACCCTGGCGGCTTGCTGGATTTTTTCCCACGTATCATCCGTGGAATTCCCTTCGACGAAGATGATCTCGTCTTCTGGTCCCATGATCGGACAACGAGCAAGAAGACTGTCGATGTTTCCCGATTCATTGCGAGCCGGCACAATCACAGAAACGGATGGACGCGCCCTAAGTTGCGATTTAATCGGACGCGCGAGAACAATGTTGAGCATCGTAAAAAGCCGGAAGAACGGTAGCGGTGCAAGATATCGATTTAGAGCGTTAGCCAGGAATGGAATGGGTATTGGGCAGAGCAGTTTTAAGTCGTGGCGGATAATCTCGAATCCGGCCAGATGACAAAAATTCTCCAGATCGCCATGGGCGATCCAATTTAGTTCCGGCGTACGACTGCGTATGCCAGCCTTTGAGGCCACACGCGCCAGCGGCTTCCATAACATGCTGTAGTAGACGAACAGAATCCGGTCTGATTCCTTGAGCGATTTCTGCAATTGATTGAGGAGCTCCTGAATGTCGCGCTCATAATGAATCGTCCCATTTAACAAGATGTAACATGCTGACCCGCGCTCCATTGCTTGGAGCTCTGCAATGCTGGAGACCGCCTTGTAATTCAAGAACTGCTCGCCCAGGCCGGCGCTCCGGGGATCCATCTCCACAATCTCATCTTGCGGTCGAACGTACAGGGCCAGGTAGGAAGCAAGCGCACTGCAAAAATAGCGTCGGATCGCAGATCGCTTTCTACTGACGCGAATGGTAGGCGTCATCGGCTGGAGCGGCTCAACCTCAGCGGTAGTCATTTCTGTGCCCATCGTTTGCGTGGAGCTAAGTCTGCTGGAGGTACACCATGTGCTGGCTCAAAGGCCGCGCCAGTTTTTTGTTACGATTGCCTGGGAAAACTGTCGAATAACCATTGCATGTCCGCGGCGATTTCTGCCGGTCTTAGACTCGCATTAAACCCGTCCCTGAAATGCCATTAACCAAATTAGCCTTGTCTGCATCCCCGAGAACGTCCCTTGGGTCTTTGGATTCTCTACATCGTAGCTACCATTGAAGCAAATGAAACGTGCGGTATGATCTCCCAACTGGAGAAGCTAAAACCAGTTGCCCGTGCACGTCCTTTGCTTTAAGGGCGAAACACTGTTCATGAAGAAAGCGCTCATCACAGGGATCACTGGACAGGACGGAAGCTATCTCGCCGATCTTCTGCTGGGGAAAGGCTATGAAGTCCACGGGATTGTCCGGCGCGCGAGTACATTCAACACTTCGCGGATCGATCACCTTTATGCCGATCCGCACATCAACGGCGTACGATTGTTCCTGCATTACGGTGACCTGAGCGATTCGGTCAATCTAGTGAAACTGCTTTACGATTTAAAACCAGACGAAATCTATCATCTGGGCGCGCAGAGCCACGTGCGCGTGAGTTTCGACATCCCTGAATACACCGCCGACATCACCGCCGTTGGCACGATCCGCATTCTCGAGGCGATTCGCGAGACCGGAATTCGTTCGCGTTTTTATCAGGCTTCGAGTAGCGAGATGTACGGTCAGGCGCGGGAAGTTCCCCAAACTGAGAAAACGCCATTCTGGCCGCGCAGCCCGTACGGTGTCTCGAAGGTTTTTTCCTACTGGGCGACGGTGAACTATCGCGAGAGCTACGGACTCAATGCCAGCAACGGCATCTTGTTCAACCACGAGAGTCCACGTCGCGGAGAAACATTTGTGACGCGGAAAATTTCGCGTGCTGTCGCGGCGATTAAGCACGGCCTGCAACACGAGCTATTCTTGGGAAATCTGGATGCGAAACGCGATTGGGGTTACGCGCCCGAGTACGTCGAGGCGATGTGGCACATTCTGCAGCAGGATAGCGGCGACGATTTCGTGATCGCGACGGGTGAAGCGCACACGGTGCGCGAGTTTGCCGAAGCTGCCTTTGCGCATGTTAATCTCGATTGGAAAAAATACGTCAAACACGACCCGCGTTATGAGCGGCCCGCGGAAGTGGACATTCTGATAGGTGACCCCTCCAAAGCAAAAGAAATTCTTGGTTGGGGACCAAAAGTGCGCTTCCGCGAACTGGTCGAGATCATGGTGGATGCGGACATGGAGCTTCTATCGCGGGAGACTCCGCGAAAACACTTGGGTAAATTACCGTAATCCCTTTTCTACGCCCGGTTCGCCGTTGCTGGGTTGAACGACACCAAATAAATCTGCCTAACGAGGCCGAACGAACAGCAACGAGAATCCAGCACACACTCCTAAATGCGCAATAATCGAGATTCCCCGACCACACAGACCTTGATAGGCGCGCTACTGTTTGTTTGTGCATTAGTATTCTATTACTTTTCTGTGCTGGCCATCGATTATGGCAACACCGACCTGCTTGATCTCGGCCAGTCAGATCCGACGCACTACTTCGCGCAGGCAAAGGCTCTACTGAGACATGGATTTCCTTCGGCACAGATCGGCTATGACAAAATGCCGTCGCTGTGGCCGGCCGGATATCCCGCGCTGATGCTTCCCTGGCTTAAGATCCTTCCAGAAGCAGATTCCATCCTTGCGCCATTCAGGACAAATCAAACGATCGGCTTGCTGCTGCTCTTCGGTGCTTTCGGCTTTTATCTTTATCTGGCCATGCCGCTAACTGGCGGATTTGCGACGCTCTTGCTCGCCACGCTACCCGGTTTTTTCACTTTCTGTCGCTCGCCATTGAGCGACATCAGCGCATCGGCATTCGTCGTGCTAGCTTTCATGTTTGCATACTTGGGTCTGAAGGAAGAACGCCGCTGGAAAATCTACCTATCAGCAGTGTTTCTCGGACTTTCGGTGAACATTCGCTTACAGTCCTCCTTCTCCCTGCCGTTGTTGTTGGCCATGCCTCTATTCCCAGTGAAGGGAGCGCGCGTGCGCTGGCTTCTACATTGTCTTGCCCTTCCGGTTGTTTTCCTCGTGGCAATCAGCCCGCTGCTGGTGCTAAATACGATTCAGTTTCATTCGCCATTCAAAACAGGATACGACTATTACCTCGGCCCAGTGATGGCAAAGGTCCCGGTTTTTTCCTGGCGATACATTCCTGATAATGCTGCGTTGCTTTGGCGGGAGATGACTCTGCGTCCACAGAAGTTCACTGCCCTCAATGTCTTTGGCACCGGCACCTGTTTTGTTGCCGCATTTATCCTTTTAGCCGCTGTGGGGGTATTCTTCATCCGACTCAACAGATCCGTTACCTGCACTCTTTTGGCCGGCTTGAGTTTCTTTGTGGCGACCATCAGTCTGTTTCCCATCAACTACTTGGGATATTATCTGCCGCTCCTAATGCTGTTAGTCGCAGTTGCCGTTCTACCTGTGACGTGGGCGGTAGAAAATCTCGTTTTGCCAAAAAGAATTATCGCTTCTCTGACAATCCTCGTTTTGTTTGCGGCGGCCTGCCTGGGTTATCCTTCCCGCTCGGTCGATCCCAGACTGAAAGTGGATCGATTGCAGAGTTGGGAAGCTGTCCACTTCAGCACAGGTCCCCGGAGATCGGCCGAGTTTATCGCACAGCGACATCTTATCGAAAGCGTTGAACAAACCCATGGACTGGTCTTTTCAGATATTAGTCCAGTTTATCTGAATGCGCTTTTCCCGCCGGGACTTGTGGCGGCTCCTCTAGATGGGAAAAGGTACATCCAATGGAGGCACGTTGTGAATTACGATGACGCGCAGGCGGTCAGGCTAGCGGAGCTCACCTTACACAGGTCCATTCCAGTTTACGCGCTGTTCATTTCAACAAAAGAATTTGATGAAAAGGGGTCACGATTGCCGAATGTACCTGGTTACCGATGGGTCCCAACCGAACATAGCACGAACGCGGCGGTGATCTTGAGGCTAACTTCAACTCAGTGACTAGAGACAACCGTGTTTGCTGACTGCGGTTCCTGGATTTTACTCGCCACGGCGTAAACGTTTCCAATCTATCGACCCAGTACTGAATCCGAACTCCCTGCCTTTGCTGGAGCGCAATTCTGGTTCCGTCTTAAGAGCAATCACCTACAAGGACTCTCACGCAATTTTACTGGAGAAAGCCTGCGGCTGTGCTTGACTTATAGGTTCGACATTTGTCGTCAGAATGCCTGCGCAAGTAATCAAGATCAGCGGTGCCCGCCAGCACAACCTCAAGAACCTTCACGTGGAAATCCCGCGGGAGAAACTGGTTGTTATTACCGGTTTGAGTGGTTCCGGCAAATCGTCTCTGGCCTTTGACACTCTTTATGCCGAAGGCCAGCGCCGGTACGTCGAAAGCCTCTCGGCTTATGCACGGCAATTTCTTGACCGAATGGAAAAGCCAAACGTGGATTTCATCCAGGGACTTTCGCCCGCTATTGCCATCGAGCAGCGCAGCGCAGGCGCGAATCCGCGATCTACAATCGCGACCACGACCGAAATCTACGATTATCTGCGGGTTCTCTTTTCGGCCATAGGCCAGCCGCACGACCCGTTGACAGGCCAGCGATTGACCCGGCAAACGCCCCAGCAAATTGTCGATCAGATCCTTGGTTACGAGGCGGACTCGAAGATCATCTTGCTGGCACCATTGATCGAGAATCAGCCGGGAGAGTTTCGGGATATAATAGAAAAGATCCGACGCGAAGGATTCGTGCGGGCACGGATTGATGGGGAGATCATGGAGTTGGATCGCTCCGAACGAGTCCGGCTCAATAAGAACGAACGGCACACCATCGAGGCGGTCGTAGATCGGTTGGTGATCCGCGACGGGATTCGAGTCCGTCTTACCGATTCAATTGAGACCGCGCTCAAATGGGGCAGGAACCGGGTCGTTGTCTTGAAACAACGATGCGATGGAGTAACTGAGCAACGAAGTAATGACAAACCAACTACTCCAGCTCTTCAGCACCCCAGCAATCCAGAGACGGAGTGGGAAGAACTGCCTTACTCAACGGATTACGGAAACGCTGCGACTGGTTTTAGAATCGGCGAACTAACGCCGAGACATTTTTCGTTCAACAGCCACCTCGGAGCATGTCCAGCTTGCCATGGACTCGGCACTCAGCTGGTTTGCGACCCGGAGCTGATGATTTCCGATCCTGGCAAGACTCTGGCTGAAGGCGCGATCACGCCGTGGCGGCGTGGGACAAAGCGAATGCAGGCCTATTATCGGCACCTGCAAAAGGCCCTTGTGAAGCACTTCGACATCGATGAAGACGTGCCGTTCAGCGATTTGCCAGACCAATTCAAGCGCGCCCTTTACTTCGGCACGAATGGAGCGCCAATTGAAATGGATTTCAGCGGCAATGGTGAAGCGAAAGTTGCGAAACCGTTCGAGGGACTGGTGCCACAGATGCAGCGCCTATACGAGCAGACTCAAAGCGAATTCACTCGCAACCGTATTCGATCGTTCATGACCTACGAACCGTGCAAAGTATGCAATGGTGCAAGGCTCAAACCAGAAATCCTGGCGGTCACCATAAAGGATCGGCACGCACGCGAGTTGAACATTCACCAACTCAGTGAGCTGACGACTCAAGCGGCTGCCCGCTTTATTGCTGCGCTCGATCTGACGACACAGCAGCGCGCCATAGTCCGCGATGTTGTGCGCGAAATTCAATCACGCTTGCAGTTTCTAGTCGAGGTCGGCCTCGGTTATCTCACACTCAATCGCCAGAGCGGAACGCTTTCCGGCGGCGAAGCGCAACGAATTCGGTTGGCGACGCAGATCGGCTCGGGGCTCGCGGGCGTCCTTTACATCCTGGATGAACCAAGCATCGGGCTGCATCAACGCGATAACGCGCGGCTGCTGGGAACGCTCTTTCGTCTTCGCGACCTGGGCAATTCCGTCATTGTGGTCGAGCACGACGAAGAAACGATACGCGCTGCGGATCACATCATCGACCTTGGTCCCGGCGCGGGTCCGCGTGGCGGCGAAATTGTTGCACAAGGCAAGCTCGAAGACGTCTTGCGCTCGAAGAACTCTCTAACTGCCGATTACCTGTCCGGCCGCGCGCGAATTTCGGTTCCCAAGCAGCGCGCCAAACCGCGGTCAACCGACAAATCCGAAGGCTGGCTAACATTGGTCGGTGCCAGCGAAAACAATTTGAAAAACATTACCGTCTCTTTCCCGCTCGGTTGTTTTACTTGTGTTACCGGCGTTTCTGGCAGCGGCAAGTCCACTCTGGTCGACGACATTCTCAGGCGCGCTCTGTTTCGACGTTTTCATAATGCGAAGGAAAAACCGGGGGCTCATCGGGCAATTCGTGGAGTGGAACAAATCGACAAAGCAATTGTGATCGACCAAAGCCCGATTGGCAGAACGCCACGGTCGAATCCGGTTACGTATACGGGTGCATTCACTCCGATTCGCGAATTGTTCAGTCAATTGCCTGCAGCGCGAGTGCGCGGTTACGACGCCGGGCGTTTCAGCTTCAACGTTAAAGGCGGCCGTTGCGAAAATTGCGAAGGCGATGGGCTAATCAAAATCGAGATGCATTTTCTGCCCGACGTTTATGTCGAATGCGAGGTGTGCCATGGCAAGCGCTACAACCGTGAAACACTCGAGATCACTTACAAAGGCAAGCACATTGCCGATGTCCTTGATCTGACCGTGGACGAAGCAGCCCGTTTTTTTCGAAATGTACCCAGTATTTCAGAAAAGTTGGATTCATTACTGGATGTCGGGCTGGGATATCTGCGACTTGGCCAGGCCGGGACAACGCTTTCCGGCGGAGAAGCCCAACGCGTAAAACTCGCCACGGAGCTTGCGAAGAAGGCAACCGGCCGCACCCTTTATATCCTGGATGAACCGACGACCGGATTGCATTTCGCCGATATCGAAAAATTGCTCCAAGTCTTAATGAAGCTGCGCAATGCAGGTAACACCGTGATCGTCATTGAACATAATTTAGAGATGATCAAATGCGCGGACTGGATCATTGATTTGGGCCCCGAAGGCGGAGAGGGCGGCGGTGAGATCGTCGGAGCAGGCCCACCAGAGAAGATTGCTGAGCTGTCAGGCAGCTCTACGGGACAATATCTGCGGCCCTCATTGAAGAACGCATAAGTCACATGAGACGCGCAGGATTGATTTGCTTGCTAGGTCTGGTCGCACAATTGGTTCATGCGGATATTTCCAGCGACCTTGCCGAAGCTGGCTCGCCAATCACGGAAGGGGTGCCGGAAATAGCACTCGTACGGTTGCAGGTGTTGTTGAATAACAATCTCTCTGAAGTCGACCGGCGTGCGGTGGTGGAGAAACTTGCTGAAGCGCAAATAGCTGCAAAGCAACCTGAGAATACTCTCGTTTTGTTGGAAGATATCCGGGTTCGCGACCTGCCCTGGGCAAAGTTTTGGCGCGCACAAGCCTTCGCCAGTCTGCATCGATGGGCCGATGCGCTTCCATTGTACGAGCAACTGGCTGGCGACGATCAATCACCGTTTCGCAACGCGGCGACGTTCGGCGCCGCGGAAATGCTGCGCGCATTGGATAGACGCGATGAAGCACTGAAAAAATTTATCCTTCTTATTCCTGACAAGGATTGGGCAATACAAGCGCAATTACGGGCAGCAGAGTTGTACATTGAAACAGGCGATGCTGCCGGCGCACGTCGTCTACTTGAAGCGATGCAACCGATATCGGTCGCGGAACGAAGAGAACGCCGGCTATTGCGGGGGCGTCTGGAACTAATCCAACGGCGACCTGAAAGAGCGATCGGGATTTTTCAGGGCCTCTTGAAAAGACCGGAAGGGGCAGCGCACTCCACGCTGATCGCGGCAGTGTTCGGCATCGCGGAAGCGCAAGTGCAACTCAAAACGCCCGAAATCGCAGACGATGTCATCGAGCAGTTTATTGACCGTCATCCGGCGGACCCCGATCTTCCCGTTCTCTTCGCGAGACTCGATGAATTGTATCGGGCGGAATACAAACCATCGCGCAACGAGCTGGAGAGATGGGTGCGCAGCCCGGAACAACCACGACGAACATTCGCACGTTGGTACCTCGCGCGTTTCGAAACTCGTGCCGGGCGCCGGGAGCGCGCTCGGCAACTGTTTACCGATCTTCGCCACACCAACGTAAAATCTCCGGCGATCGCGCCCGCATTGCTCGAGTTTGCCCAATTTGAAATCGAGGATAACCACTTCGATGAGGCGATTGCGATTTTAGGCGACGCGCGCTCATTTCATCCTACGCCGCCCTTGGTGACTCAAATCGATTTTTTGTCCGCCCAGGCGCAATACCTTGCGAGACGATTTGCCAGGGCTTCCACAGATTTTGAACAAATTGCGCGTTCTGGTTCGCCATGGACAAAGGTTGCGCTTTTCAATGCGTCCACGGGCTGGCTCCAACTCGGCGATCACACACGTTTTCTCACTGACTACGGTGACTTGGAAAAACTGGGTGGTGATGACGAGGCGCGCGCCGATTTGCGATTGGAGGAAGGCCTGTTGCAAGCGGCAAAAGGCGACGAAAAAGCGGCCAAATCGCTGCAACAGTTCATTCATGATTTTCCCAAAAATCCTCGGGTATCGGAAGCTTTCGTTAGTCTGGCGGAACTGGCCTTCCATGCGTCGCCACCACGCCTCGACGAAGCGCGCAAGTATCTGACTCGCGCAGCCGAGTCGCCAACGCAGGCGGCTGCGGAACGCGGCGACTATCTCAACATCTGGATTGAGGAATCAGCCGGCGACAATGACGCAAAAGTGATTGAGCTCGCAAAGCGCTTCCTCGAACAACATGCAGCCTCGCCCTTCGCTCCAGAAGTTCGGATGAAGTTGGCTGAGCTTTATTATCGACGCCAGGATTTTGCCAACGCACAGACGCAGTTTGAACTTATCGCGCAACACACTCCCGATAACTCGCTTGGCGAAAAAGCCCTCTTCTTCGCGGCGGAGTCGGCAATGTCCAGCATGGGCGAGCATTCCTTGGATCGCGCGATTGTTTTGTTTGATCAGGTGGTGCGGCAGAACGGCCCGCTGCGATGGGCAGCGCGTAACGAGCAGGCTGTGATCGAGCGTAAACTTGGCAAACCGAGGGACGCTCTCGCCTTGTACGACGAGGTATTAAAGAGCGATGCAGGTCCGGACGAAAAACGCGAAGCGTTGTGCGGAAAGGGCGACATTTTCTTTGAGATGGGCACAACCGACCCGAACAATTATCAGCGCGCGGTCGAAATCTACGATCAGCTTGCTTCGGACAGGGATGAGCCGATTCACTGGCGCAACCAGGCGCTCTTTAAAAAGGGACTATGCTTGGAGAAGAAAAGCGATCGCGCCAATGCGCTCGCTACGTTCTACAAAATATTGGAGGAAGACGCGCGCCCGGATCGGAGGCGCGAACTTTTCTGGTATTACAAGGCCGGGTTTAACGCCGCGCGCCTGTTGGAGGAAGATTCGAAGTGGGAATCTGCAGCCGCCATTTATGAAAAACTCGCTGCAGCTGGCGGCAGCCGAAGCGAAGAAGCAAAGGCGCGGCTTACCAACCTCCGCCTGGAACATTTTCTTTGGACGGACTAATCGCAACGGGCGCGTTGGCCTAAAGCCTCGGTTTTTTGTCTCAAAGCAACGCCGATCAGGCTTGCGCGAAATTCAAAGCGGTATCACAATTGGGGCGTGAAAACAGTAGGCAGACCAAGTCGCCTTGGCGGCTGGTCGGTCCGATGCGCAAGCGTCGCGCTGGCGCTCGCATTTTGCGCATCGGCTGCTGCTGATCCGAGCAAGAACGTCGTGCTCCGGCCACAACCACAGCAGGTCGTCAAGACCTCGAAGAAGATGTGCTACACTGTGAGTGGTGGCTCCCGCATCCCGCAACCTTGCGAAAGGGTCGCTGCAATTCCGACCACTCACGGCGCGCTTGATATTTTAGGCCACCGTAACGGGCAATAACCTGAAAGTCCGACGATTTCGCCGGTAATAGCGTGCTGCCGGTGCAGCAGCGCGGACGGAGATTTATATTTTTGCGCGCCAGGCCATCAATCCGCGCATTCGAGCGCCTACCTTTTCCACTGGATGTTTTTCGGCGGCCGCGCAGCTAAATTTTACTCGCGAATGTGTTCGGAGTTAGTCGCCTGGCTTACCCAAGATGGAGTTTGCAGTCGCAAGCACAGATTTATCGTCATTATCCGTCAGTCCGGCGAGGAAATGGCGGACCCGGCGAAACGACTGACGTAAAAACAAATCCGCAGCGAACCGCTCCGGGGTCGATGAATTCCCATTTCGTTGCGCAAACTGAAGCTCGGCATCGTAACGACTGAGCACACAAGTTGCGGCGAAAAGATCCATTACCGCGTTCGCAATCCGCTCCTGGACAAGCTGCATATCCAGAATCGGCTCACGATAAGTGATCAGCGCGCGATTTACCGCGATATTGAAACGCCAAATCAAACGGCCGAGCTGATTGGCAAACCCGCGCAGTTCAGGGCTGTGTACCGGAATCTCGGGAACTCGCACGGTCGCACCGAGGCGATGCTTGCCAGCGGCCCACGCCTTTGCGAAGCCCTGCTTGCGTGTGGGTTTCATCATCGTGTCGTAAATTTCCTTGAACTCCATACCCGGTCCGCGCATTCCCACCAGCGCGACAAACGAAGTCAGCACTTCGTTGGCGCCTTCGCCGATCTGGTTTATGCGCGCATCGCGCATCATTCTTTCCAGTGGACGATCGACAAAATACGCCGAGCCGCCATGAATCTGAAATACATCGTTGATACACTCCCATAGACGTTCGGTAGTGAACACTTTAAGCATCGCTGTCTCGAGCATGTAATCCTCAAGGCCGCGATCAATCAGCGACGCCGTAATCGTGGTCATTGCTTCCATCGCGTAAGCATCCGCCGCGATGCGCGCGATTTTCTTCTGGACCAGATGAAAATTACCGAGCGTTTTGTTGAATTGTTTGCGCGTGCTTGCGTGCTCAATCGCCAACTGCAAACAAGTCTTGGCAGCGCCGGTGCAACAAGCGCCGAATGTCGTACGTCCGAAATCGAGAACGGTCAGCGCTACTTTCAGACCCTTGCCGGGCGGGCCGAGAATATTTTCCTTCGGAACTTTGACGTCGCGCAGCGCGAATCGGCCCGTCGCAGTCCCGCGGATTCCCATCTTCGGCATGCGCGCCTCGATCATTTCGAATCCAGGCATGTCGGGTGTAACCAAAAAAGCTGTGACCGCGGTCTTGTCCGAACCGGGCACCGGCGTTCGAGCCATCACTGTTAGCACGTCTGCGATTGCCGCGTTCGTGATGTAGCGTTTCTCACCGTTCAGAATGAAATGAGAACCATCTTCACTGGGCCGAGCTTGCATTTGCACGTTCGCCGCGTCTGATCCGGCTTCCTTCTCGGTCAGCGCAAACGCGCCCAACTGCTCGCCGCTGGACAATTTTGGAAGCCATCGCTGCTTTTGTTCGTGCGTTCCAAAGAGCAATAAGGCGCGAATTCCAATCGAATGGTGCGCATTCACGAAAACGGATGTCGATGCGCAGCGGCGACCGATCTCTTCCAGAATCTTGCAGTTCGCCATCTGCGAGAATCCATGCCCGCCATATTCCTTCGGCGCTGTCATCCCGAGCACGCCAATCCGGCCAAGCCCATCAATCACGCTCCGCGGTATGTCCGCGCTCCGATCGATCTCCGCAGGATCGAGACTCTCGTCCAAAAATTGGCGAAGCCCCTTGAGAGTTCCGTCCAGTTCGCCTTGTTGCTCCGCCGAAATGCGCGGATAAGGCATTACCCAATCGGAAACGAAGTGTCCCTGAAAAAGACCTTTAGCAAACCCGAGCGCCTGCGGACCTGCAAAAAGCAGTTCTTCAGCTTGCTGGATTTCCTTCTGTCGCTGGGCGTCGAGCTTATTCATTCAAGTTGTGTTTAGAAAAACGGGCGACGCATTGTAGCCATGCGCGCGCGCCTGTCCAATCACGCGCCGGTATATTGTGCGTCGTCAGAAGTCCGCGAGATCTCAATGATCCCAAACCCGAGGCAAGCCACCGCTGCGTTTACAGCGGCGCAACCGGAAATTTAGATGTTACAAAAGCTTGGGGAAATGTCGCTTTGCTGTCAGCTACACCCCTGACTGGTGCCGCACTCTGTGCAAACGCCGCAAGCGCCAGCACGTATGACTTTGTCGCTGCCGCAAACCGAACAGGTGATTCCCATAAATACGCTGCCAAGTGCCACGGTTACGCGATCGGCGTGACCATTGCCGTTTCCGTTCTGTCGGCCAGATTCGGAATCGCCGGGCGGATGATTTGTGATCACATCAATCACTTCCTTCTCAGCTGTGCGCGCCAAATCCGAGACTGGGCGGTTCACAGCTTTCTTTTCGATCTCGGCAATTTCCTTCAGCGGCAGATCCGGTTGGCCGCGATTAGGCGAAGTCGCTTCCTTGTAGCCTTTGATGAACTGGCAACCCAGCCAGCGAAACACGTAATCAGTGATACTCGTGGCGTGCCGGATATCAGGGTTCTTTGTGAAACCACTGGGCTCGAACCGCTGGTAAGCAAACTTCTTGATCAGGCTTTCGAGCGGCACGCCGTACTGGAGAGCGATGGAAGTGAGCGTGCCCACTGTGTCCATCAATCCGCCGATGGTGCTGCCTTCTTTGGACATGGTGATGAAAAGCTCGCCGGGCTGACCGTCGGCGAAAAGGCCGACGGTGATGTAACCTTCGTGACCGGCAATCTCGAACTTGTGGGTGAGCGACATGCGGGTGTCAGTCATTCGATGCCGCACCGGTTGATCGACCCGACCGCGCAATGACGCTACTTCCTGTTCCAGTTCGAGGATGTGTTTTTGAAGCGCGTCCGTCTCAGGGCTGGCATCATCGATGCCTTCTACAGTTGCGCCCATGTCTTTGGTCTTTCGTGTGTTCAGCGGCGCAGAACGCTTCGAGCCTTCGCGGTAAATTGCCACCGATTTCAAACCGAGTCGCCATCCTTCGACATAGGTGTTCATGATGTCATCCACTGTGGCGGCTTCGGGCATATTGACGGTCTTTGAAATTGCACCGCTGAGGAACGGTTGCGCGGCAGCCATCATTCGCAGGTGTGCCAGGTAATTGAGACTGCGCTCTCCTTTGAACGGCTTGAACGCGCAATCAAAGATAGGCAAATGCTCCGGTTTCAATCCGGATGAAATCGTCGATTCATCGGTGTCAGTGACATCTTCGATGGTGTCAAAAGAATCAATGTGCGCGACAATGCGTTCGATCTCTTCGGAATTGTAACCCAGTTTCTCCAGCGCTGGTTTGATCGTCTGGTTGACAATTTTCAGCATTCCGCCGCCTGCAAGCAGCTTGTATTTCACCAGCGCGATGTCCGGTTCAATTCCTGTCGTGTCGCAATCCATCAGAAAACTGATCGTGCCTGTGGGCGCAAGCACCGTGACCTGCGCGTTGCGATAACCGTAGCGCTTCCCAAGTTCCGCAGCACTGTCCCAAACTTTCGCGGCTTCCTCTTTCAAATGCGCGAATTCCTTCGCATCTGAGATTTCACCCACCGCGTTCCAATGCAATTCAATGACTTCTAGCATCGACGCGACGTTGTCCTTGGCGACTGGTTTCGGCACGCCGCTGGCATGTGCATCGCGATAACCTGGAAATGGCCCCATCGTCCGCGCCAATCGCGCGCTTTGTTCGTAAGCTTCGCCGGTCATGATGGCAGTGATGGCACCACATAGTGCCCGGCCTTCCACACTATCGTAACCGAACCCATAGCTCATGATCAGCGAACCAAGGTTTGCGTAACCCAGTCCGAGCGTGCGGAAAATATGCGAGTTCTCTGCGATTTCCTTGATCGGATAACTCGCGTTATCAACGATGATCTCCTGCGCGGTGATGAAAATCCGCACCGCCGCTTTAAATCGCTCGACATCAAAGTCTCCGTCCGCGGTCTTAAACTTCATCAGATTCAGCGAAGCCAGATTGCACGCGGTGTTGTCGAGGAAGAGATATTCCGAGCACGGGTTTGTAGAATTTTGGCGTCCCGTGCCTTTACAGGTGTGCCATTTGTGGATCGTGGAATCGAACTGCATGCCCGGATCGCCACAGATGTATGTTCCCTCAGCAATCTTGTGCAGCAGATTACGCGCATCTTTGCATTCGCACGGTTTGCCGTCCGTTACGCGCCGCGTCCACCATTCCCGGCCCTCCAGCGCGGCTTCCATGAACTCATCGCTTACCCGGACGCTCACATTTTCGTTCTGATACATGACCGAGCCGTATGCATCGCCATTGTAGCTGCCGTCGTAGCCTTGCTCGATCAGCGCCCAAGCCTTCTTTTCCTCCTTCTGTTTCGCGTCAATGAACTCTTCGATGTCTGGGTGCCAATCTTTGAGCGTATTCATTTTCGCGGCGCGCCGAGTTTTGCCGCCGCTTTTCACCACATTCGCAACCTGGTCATAAACTTTCAGGAAAGAGAGCGGTCCACTCGGTTTGCCGCCACCGCTCAATTTTTCTCTCGTCGACCTGAGCGACGAGAGGTCGGTGCCAGTGCCGCTGCCATACTTGAACAGCATTGCCTCGCTTGTCGCGAGCCGCATGATGTCTTCCATCGTGTCCTCAACGCTCTGGATAAAACATGCGCTTCCCTGCGGATACTCGTACTGCGATGCGGCCCGCTCCGCTTTGCCGGTTTCCCGATTATAGAAATAATTGCCCGCGCCAGCGCCTTTGCCCACCCCATATTGATGATATAAGCCAAGGTTGAACCAGACCGGCGAGTTGAACGCGCCGTACTGGTTCAAGCACAGCCAGGTCAGTTCGTCGTAGAAGACTTCCGCAGTCTCCGCGTCCGCAAAGTAGCCGTCGGCAAGTCCCCAGTCGGCAATGCTGCGCGTCACGCGATGAATCAGTTGTCGCACCGAAGTTTCTCGTCCGCCCTTGTATGGATCGGTGCCATTGGCGATGTCACCGTAAAAGTACTTCGACACAGCTATTTTGGTCGCCAGAGCGCTCCAGCTTTTCGGGACTTCAATGTCCTCCTGCTTAAAGATGACTTTGCCACTGTCATCGGTGATTTCCGCCACGCGCCTTTCCCACTCAACTTGGTCAAATGGGGCAACAGCGCCACCGCTGAACACACGCTCAAAACGCAGGCCGGTCTTTTTCTTTTTGTCGGCTTTGTTTCGACGGCGCGCAGCCGGTTCAGATGGTCCCTTAAGTGACGCAGGCGGAATTCCGGGTTTTAATTGAATCATGGCGATGAGGGAGGGGTTGAATTTTCAATAAAGTGCGAATACTTGTGAACAGCGGCGCCAACAAGTTGTGAATCCTGGTGAACAACAAGTAATAGCGTTGGCTGTCCTTGGGACATACAATATGCAGCCCCGTGGGATGGCGTGGCAAGACTAAAATTGTAACATTTTTCCGTGCCTGGCGGGCCGCCTTGTTTTACCCAGCCACTGCGCTCGCCAAAGCCTCGATATAGGATTCGTCGGTCCCACAACAGCCACCCAGAATGGCGAGATCGAATTCCTGTGCACAACCAAACTCGTCCCGAGCCCAAACCTGAACGTCGGCCCCAGACAGACGGTTCAGTTTGTCGAGTTCGTCCGGCGGGAGCGGAGAGGCATTTGCTTTTAGTCCGCGAACCCGCGCAACAAGATCCGGCCGCGACGCGCGTAATGCTCGAAGCGCCGTTTGAGCGTGCGTTGGATAAAGGCAACCGATCATATAGTGACGTGGAGGCGGCGAGATCTCGGCATCGATTCGGCTGATTGCATCTGCGAACGGGGTACCGTCGAGCATCACGCCATTTGGATGCAGCATCGGCGCCAAGGCATATGGACGACCGGTTTCCGCCATGGCGCGAGCGACACCAGATAGTTCTGAAAAGGCTGGAAACGTTGGCGCGTAGAGAAGGTCAACGTCGCGTCCCGCAAGGATGTTGGCTTGTTCTCGATGGTAAGCGAAAGCTTTCTCTCCACTGAGTGCTTTGCCTAGTTGGTACCCATCTGACGCCGGTCCGATCACCCCGGCCAGAATGGTTCGGGCTCCGGCAAACTCCTGCATGATCGCGCGCAGCAATTCCACCGCGGTGGCGTTTACTCTCTCAACATCGTCTGTCCATTCATGGCTGGCACGCCACGTAGGCGACCCAACCTGGATCGGCAAACCGTGTTGAACAGCTACTTCGGTGTAGCTGCGATAAATACGTTTTAGGATTCCGCGACCCGGTTCGTCTGCGAGCAGCTTGTAGGCTTCGAAGTCACCAATCGGGCGCTTGAATTCATAAATGATCCGCGTCTCGAGTCCGCCGTCGGTGAGTGTGATGTCCATCGCGTTACGGAAACGCTCGTGTCGTGCTTTGGCTTTGCAAACTTGAGGTCTGTCGGAGCATTGCGCATCCCAAAATAAGATCGACAATACGAAGCGATTGGAAGGGTGGCTGAGTCCGGTTTAAGGCACTCGACTCGAAATCGAGCGTGGGGCAACCCACCGTGGGTTCGAATCCCACCCCTTCCGCCCTTGGTTTGCTTACTGGGCAACCAAACTCCAGCCGGGCGGAAGAGTTGGACCTAGGACACCGCTGACGAAAGTGTTGTTGTTCATATACCAGATAGCTGTTTGACGGGTGCCGGCATTGTAAAGCACATAGTCCGGCTTGCCGTCTCTGTTGAAGTCGGCTGTGGCGACAAACGTCCAGCCACTGGGAATAGTGGGCCCTGATGCGCCCCCAATCAGCGTTAGTCCTGATAAATAACCAATGGCTGTTTGACCCGTACTGGAGTCAATCACGGCGTAATCGGGGTGCCCATCCCCATTAAAATCCCCCACACCAATCAAGTTCCAGCCAGGTGGAAGCGTTGGTCCATAGCCGGCGCCAACGCGAACGTTGTTATTCAGATACCAGACTGCCGTTTGATGCGTGCCGGCATTGTAAAGCACGTAATCGGGTTTGTTATCGCCATTAAAGTCGCCAGTAGTTACTAATTCCCAACCGGCGGAAATAGTCGGCCCGTAAACGCCCGCGATATACCTTGGCCCGGACAAGTACCAAAGCGCAGTTTGACGTGTATTCGGTGCGAACAGGGCGTAATCGGGATGATTGTCGCGATTGAAATCCGCAAGGCCCCTTAGCGTCCAACCAGCCACAAGCGTGGGACCGAAAGCGCCGCTAAGGAACATATTGTTGTTGAGGTACCAGATCGCTGTCTGACGCGTAGTCGCGTTTTGAAGCACATAGTCTGGATGGCCGTCGCTGTTAAAATCGCGTACGGCAGCCCGGGCTACGCCCGTCCCCGAAGCCACGAGTTTGAAAACGCTCCCATTGCCGATGTCGGTAATGTATAGCTCGCCATTCGCATCCTCGCCTAACGAGGAAGGATTACTAAGCGTAAAACCGCCAACGCTTGTCGGAAAAAGCTGCGCGGTAATGTTCTGGAAGTTTGAAGCGATGATGCCGTTGTAATTCAGAGTGAATATTTGACCGATGCCAGGTCCCGACTCCGGACCGTAGACATCGGCAAAGACATAGACGCCACGCAAGGCGGGTATCTGCTGGCCGCGATAAATATAACCCCCGATCACAGTTCGACCGATCGACCGTGCATAATCGAAAACCGGATTGACCGCCCCCGGCGGCGCTGGTACTCCAGGATAAGCAGGGTTTTGAACGTTTCCTTCGCGAACGCGCCAGCCATAATTTTCTCCGCCGCCAGGATTCGTTGGCGATTGTGCGTCGACTTCCTCACGGGTGCTTTGCCCGACGTCCCCGATAAACATCCAGCCGGTCTGGCGGTCGAAACTGTTTCGGAATGGATTACGCAATCCAAACGCCCAGATTTCACCTCGCGCTCCGGCGACGCCGACGAAAGGATTATTCGGCGGAATTGTATAGGTCCCGGTAGCAGAATTAATGTGAATGCGGAGCATTTTGCCGAGCAAAGTCGCTAAGGTTTGCGCGTTACCGCCAGGCTCGATGTGACCTACTCCCTGGTCATTTCCGCCTCCCCCGTCTCCGGTGGCGATGTATAGATTGTTCGCATCGCCGGCCCGCGGACTGAAGCCGATCCATCCGCCATTGTGATTAGCTTGCGGCTGATCAAACGTCAGCAGAATTCGTTCACTGCCGGGGTCCGCGATGTTAGGATCAGCGGAGACACTGAATTGCGAGATGTGCGTCACGCCATTGCCAAAGGCGCCACCAGGAACCGTGAAGTTGAGATAAAACTTCCCATTTGTCGCGTAGTTTGGATCGAACGCCATCCCCAGCAGACCCTGCTCGCCTCCAGCGATCAAGCCGGTGAGACTGAGGAAGGGAGTTGGGTTGAGTGCGCCGGTGCCCAGGTTGAGAATCCGGATCTGGCCGTTCTGCTGCACAATAAACAGCCGTCCGGAATCTCCAGCTGGCGCGGTGACGAAGAGGGGTTGGCTCAAACCGGAAGCAACGCGGACTGCATCGAGTCCCGGCACTGTCTGCGCCGACAGGCCTGTCTGCCAAATCGCCGCGAGAATCAAAGAACAAATCCCGGTCCTCATGGTACGAAGTATTGTTCCCCTAGTTATCGTGTAACCTCCTAATGACCACCCGCCGCGTCTCGCACCATAAGTCAGCAGAGCTCGGTCTCAAACCCTAAAGAATTCAGAGCCGCATGGCCACTCAACCCAGAAAGCCTCGTCAAGTGACAGGCGCGTGCTTTTTCCTTAGACAAAATCCGGGTTCGGCGGCGTCTTGGCTCTATGACTGATAAATTTCTAGAGCAAGAAATCGCAGTTGCATCCCGTTTGTTCAACGGCAGTTTCCTCACTTCATGGCTTTTTCTATGAAAATACTTTCTCGGCTTGTCGTTTTCTTGTGTTTAACCGCGATCGATCTTGTTTCGATCGCAACCGTCTCGGCGCAGAAGTTGCCCGACACGACGCGCCTGTTGCGTTTTCCGACCACAAATGGATCTGAAATCGTCTTCTGCTATGCCGGCGAGATCTATACAGTCGGCAAAGACGGCGGTACTGCGCGACGCCTGACGAGCGGTCCTGGCTATAGCTCGTTTCCGCGTTTCTCACCGGACGGAAAGCAGATCGCCTTCACTTCGCTATACGACGGCAATACCGAAGTCTATGTGATGCCGGCCGAGGGCGGCGCGCCAAAGCGTCTGACGACTTCGGCGACACTCGGTCGGGACGACATCTCCGACCGCATGGGCCCTAATAACCTTGTGATGGCATGGGAAAACACCAAGCCGCTGGTTGTTTTCCGTTCGCGTATGAAGTCGTTCAACGATTTCATCGGGGCACTATTTACCGTCGGACTCGACGCGGAATTGCCGCAGCAGCTCCCGGTGCCGCGTGGCGGTTTCGTTTCGTTTTCTCCGGATGATTCGAAGATGGCCTACAACCGCGTGTTCCGTGAGTTCCGCACCTGGAAACATTACCGCGGTGGCATGGCAGACGACATTTGGATTTACGATTTCAAAACCGGCGCCACCGAAAATCTGACGGATAACCCTGCGCAGGACATCTGTCCGATGTGGGGACCAGACAACAAAATCTATTTCATCTCCGACCGCGACAACCGCATGAACTTGTTCGTTACCGATCTGGCGACCAAGGAAACAAAGCAGCTCACGCATTTCACAGACTACGACATCAAGTTTCCGTCGATCGGGAAGGACTCGATCGTGTTCGAACAAGCGGGATATATCTGGCGCTACGATCTCGCGAGCGGTCAGGCAACTCCGGTGCCGATTGAGGTCAAGGAGGATTTCGCGAGCGGCCGCTCCGCGTTTGTCGATGCAGCCAAACACATCGAGACGGTAAACCTCGCGCCGGATGGCGAGCGCTCCATCACAGTGGCGCGTGGCGACCTTTTCTCCGTGCCGGCGAAGAACGGAACGCCGCGTAATCTGACTAAGACTTCCGGCGCGCACGAGCGTGACGCAGTGTGGTCGTCCGATGGAAAATGGATCGCCTATAACTCGGATGCGACGGGCGAGAACGAACTTTATGTCCGTTCCCAGGACGGCAAGGGTGAACCACAACAGATTACCAGTGGGGCCGACACTTACTACTACGCGCCGAAATGGTCGCCGGACAGCAAGAAACTTCTTTGGAGCGATCGGCTGCAGCGATTGCGTTATGTCGATGTAGCGACCAAAGCCGTCACGCAGGTTGATCAGGACAAATACGGCGAGATCGAAGGTTACGCCTGGTCACCGGACAGCCAGTGGATTACCTGGGCGCGTCCAGAGGAAAACGGGATGTCTCGCGTCTATCTCTACTCACTCGCGAACAAACAACAGACTGCTGTGACCGACAGCTGGTATGGCTCCGGCGAAGCAGTTTTCAGCGACGACGGAAAATATTTACTGCTTGCTTCCGCACGGGATTTCAAACCGACATTTGGCGACCAAGAATTCGCAAATGTTTATCGCGACATGCAGCGCGTCTATCTAGTCACTTTGGCCAAAGAAACCGCGAACCCGCTCGCGCCGAAGAGCGATGAAGTCGGCAAGGCAAAGGAAAAACGCGAGAAAGAAAAAGCAAAGGAAGCTGAAGAGAAAAAGCCGGAAGAAACGCCAGCCGGAAAGAAACCGGAAGAGAAACCAAAGAAGCCCGTCGTTGTGAAAGTGGATACCGATGGAATCCAGAATCGGATCGTCGGACTGGAAGTGACCCCGGGAAATTATCGCAATATCCGGATGCTGGATGATGGTCGCATCTTCTATCTGCGTCGCACGGCGGCCGATGACGTCGGCGAAGATGACAACGAAGGATTCCCAGACAGGGACAGGAAATCGCACCTTTGCGTTTACAACATCGACGATCGTAAGGAGACCGTCCTGGGCGACGTGAACAATTATCAAATCACGTTCGATGGCAAAAAGATGCTGGTGAAAGTCAAAAAAGATTACGCCATCGTCGACGTTCCAAAGGACAAGCTCGATACCAAAGACCACGAGCACAAGATTCAGGGTCTGGACACGCAGTTAGATCGGCATGCCGAGTGGAACCAAATTTACTTCGAATGCTGGCGGCAAATGCGCGATTTCTTCTATTCGCCCACGGTGAACGGCGTCGATTGGAAAGCGATGCGAGACAAATATGCAGCGTTGCTTCCGTTTGTGAATCACCGCAACGACCTTACCTACTTGTTAGGCGAGCTCATCGGCGAATTAAACAACGGTCACACCTACGTCGGCGGCGGTGAGCGCCCGGACACTCCCCGCATCAAACTTGGCCTGCTCGGCGCTGAATTGTCGCGCGATCCAGCGACGCACGCATATCGCATCGAACGCATTTTGCCGGGGGAAAATTGGGACAAGAAAACCCGCTCGCCGCTTACGGATGTCGGCGTGGATGTTAAGCCGGGCGATTACATTCTGGCGATCAACAACACCCCGGTCTCCGGATTGCCCAATCTTTACGACGCACTCATTGGCACCGCAGACAAACAAGTGATCCTGCGCGTCAATTCCAAGCCGACTGATGCCGGCGCGCGCGATGTGACTGTTGTCCCCACCGATGACGAAGCGCCGCTCTATTATCTCGATTGGGTCCAAAAGAACATCGATTACGTAAACAAGAAAACCGGCGGCGAAGTCGGCTATCTGCATATCCCCGATATGGGCCAACCCGGCTTGAACCAGTTCACCAAGTTTTACTTCCCGCAAATCCGCAAGCACGCGCTCATTGTTGATGTGCGCGGCAACGGCGGCGGATTCGTCTCACCGCTGGTGATCGAGCGGTTGCGCCGCGCGCTTGTGATGGTCGGGATGGCGCGGAACGGCGCTCCGCAGACCGACCCGCCGCAAACGTTTGTCGGTCCGATGGTCACCTTAACCAACGAATTCTCAGCGTCCGATGGCGATATTTTTCCCTATCGCTTTAAAACACTTGGACTTGGCAAATTGATCGGGAAACGCACGTGGGGCGGCGTGATTGGTATTCGCGAATCGCTGCCGCTTGCCGATGGCGGCCAATTCTTCAAACCGGAATTCGCTCCGTTCTCACCCGATGGCAAACAATGGGTAATTGAAGGTCGCGGCGTCGATCCAGACATCGTGGTGGATAACGATCCTGGGAAAGAATTCAAAGGCGAAGATCAGCAACTTGATCGTGCGATTCAGGAGATGCAGGAAGAACTAAAGACGAAACGTTACGAGCTTCCGACGCCCCCACCCTGGCCGAATCGGAATCCGGCGAGCTGACCACGGAGCTTTAGCAAGCAAGGTTACGTACGTTCGTTGTGGAGCACACGCGCCGCGGCGAGCAGAAGCGAAATCCTAAGAGGAAGGAGCTCGCCTCGATAGCATAAAGCGGCGAGATTAGCCGCATGGAACGTGCTTTTCCAAACCGAATCGAGGCGGGGCGGCTGCTCGCGGAGAAGCTCGAGAAATACGCGGGTCGCGACGACGTAATTGTGCTCGGTTTACCGCGCGGCGGCGTGCCTGTTGCCAACGAGGTTGCAAAGCGGCTCCGTGTGCCGCTCGACGTTTTTATCGTGCGCAAACTTGGTGTCCCCGGTTTCGAGGAACTGGCTGCCGGCGCCATCGCTTCGGGTGGTGTGCGTGTCTTGAATGAAGACGTGATCC
>Ga0081455_10000460_pt1 | contig 53331 bp, 46 predicted proteins | sample TabmetS3T2R1_FD_70207 | JGI IMG/M metagenome (GOLD analysis project Ga0081455, IMG submission 70207) | Tabebuia heterophylla rhizosphere microbial communities from the University of Puerto Rico - S3T2R1 | ecosystem: Host-associated > Plants > Roots > Rhizosphere ...
CGCGCCGGTCGCGTCGGTCTCGGGCATTACGACGACGAATTCCTCGCCGCCGTAGCGCGCGATCCAATCGCTCGGCCGGATGAGCGACTTCGAGAGCTCCGCGAAGCGCTTCAGCACCTCGTCGCCGCTCGCGTGCCCGCGCTCATCGTTGATGAGCTTGAAGCGATCGATGTCGGCCATGATGACGGCGAGCGGCCGGTTGTAGCGCCGCGCACGCTCGACTTCCTTCAGCAGCTGATCGTTCAGATAGCGCCGGTTGTACGTGCCCGCGAGCGGATCGGTGATCGACAGAAGCTGAATCTTCTCGTTCGCTTCGCGCAGTGACTGCTCGAGCTTCACGATGCGGCTGCCGGCCGAGAGGCGCGCAAGCAACTCTGCCTGATTGGCGGGCTTGCGTACGTAGTCGTTCGCACCGGCACCGAGGCCGACGACGAGGTCGTCGGTCGTGAGGTGCCCCGTGAGCAGCAGAATGTAGATGTACGTGTTGAGGTTCGCACCGCGCACGCGCTTGCAGAGCGTTGGGCCGTCCATGCCCGGCATGTCCCAGTCGGTGAGCAGGATGTGATACTGCCCCTCGAGAATCTTCTCCAGCGCCTGTTCGCCGTTCTCGGCGGTGTCGACGAGGTAGCCGGCGCGCGAGAGCTGGCGTTCCAGCATCAAGCGCTGCGTCGGCTCGTCCTCGACGAGCAGCAAGCGGAATTTTTCTTCCGCGCCGCTCACGCGGCCATCTCCGCCGTGACGTAGCCGGCCGCATCCGTGTACGCGCGGCGGAGCGAATCGACCGCCGCGCGCAGCTCGGGCAGCGGTTTTTCCTTCGCGTCCTTTTCGAGCGTCGCAGCCATCTTCGCGAGCTCGTGCGCGCAGATGCTCGAGCTACCGCCCTTCAGCTTGTGCGCCATCGAGCTCAGTACGGCACGATCGCCCGCGGATAGCGCGCGCTCGAGCTCTTCGACGATGCGGCCGCTGCTCTCGACGAATGTTTCGCACAGCTCGTTCATGAAGTCGCGATCGTCACCGACGATCGTGCGCAGCTGGTCGAGATCGACGGGCTTGGAAGCGAACGCGGTCGGCGGCGGCGCGACCGGTTGCGCGGGTGCAGCCGCCTGCGGCGCGACGCCGCTGCGGAAGCCGTAGCGATCGAGAACTTCGCACAGGCGCGGTAGCTCCAGCGGTTTGGCGAGCACGGCGTCCATTCCGGCGGCCGTGCAGCGCTCCATCTCGTCCGTCATGGCGCTTGCCGTGAGCGCAACGATCGGCACGCGATCACCCGCGAGCTCGCGCGCGCGGATGGCACGCGTGGCGGCGAGACCATCCATCACGGGCATCTGCACGTCCATCAACACGAGCGCGAACAGATCGCCGAAATACTCGTCCACGCCGCGCTGACCGTTCTCGGCGACGACGACCTCGCAACCGAGACGCTGCAGGAAGCGCTTCGCGACCTGCTGATTCACCACGTTGTCTTCGACGACCAGCACTTTGCCTTTGTATTGCCCCATGCCCTGCTCGGCCGCGAGCGAGCTGCGCGTGACCAGGCCCTGATGACGGCCCGTTTGCGCATCCAGCTCGCGCTCGAGCACACGTTCGATGCACGCGCGCAGCTCCGTGCCTCGCACGGGCTTGGTCATGTAAGCCGCGTAGCCGGCACGCGCCAGATTGCTGACGTTACCGTGACGATCCATCGACGTCAGCAGGATCAGCGGCGTCACCGCGAGCGTCGGCGCGGATTTCACGCGCGTCGCGAACTCGACGCCGTCGCTGTCCGGCATTTCGTCGTCGGCGATCACGATGTCGAACGGAATGCCGGCCTGCTGCGCCTCGCGCAGCGTCTTGATCGTCTCGGCGGCCGTCGAGGCGGCGACCACCTCGAAGCCCACGGGCTGCAGCTGCCCGCACAGGACACGCCGATTCGTCGGGTTGTCGTCCATCACGAGCACGCGTTTGCCGCGCGTGATGACGCGGGAAGTCGAGATCGGGTCCGCCGCGTCGTAGATGGCATCGAACGGCAGCGAGAACGTGAACACCGAGCCGCCGCCCGGGCGGGAGGACACATCGATCTTGCCGCCCATCAGATTGACGAGCCGGCGCACGATGGCGAGCCCGAGGCCCATGCCGCCGTAATTGCGGGTGTTCGAATCGTCCGCCTGCACGAACGGCTCGAACAGGCGCGACACCACTTCATCGGGCATGCCGATGCCGGTGTCGCGCACTTCGAAGCTCAGCAAGGCACGCCCGTTTTGCAAGGCGAGCGGGAATACTTCGACGACGACCTCGCCGCGCTGCGTGAACTTGATGGCATTGCCGATCAGGTTCGTCAGCATCTGACGCAGCCGCGTGGGATCGCCGAGCACGCGATCCGGCACGCCGGGATCGACGTTGACGATCAGCTCCAGCTCTTTCGCCGCGGCGTGCACGGCCATCGCCATGCCGACGTCCTCGACGCAATCGCGCACGTGGATCGGCACGCGTTCGATCTCGAGCTTGCCGGCTTCGATCTTCGAGTAGTCGAGAATGTCGTTGATGATGCCGAGGAGGCTGGTGGCGCTCGTGCGGATGGTCTCCGCGAACTCGCGCTGCGGGGAGCTGAGCGTCGTATCGAGCAGCAGCTCCGTCATGCCGATCACGCCGTTCATCGGCGTGCGGATCTCATGACTCATGTTCGCGAGGAAATTGCCTTTCGCGCGAATTGCTGCGGCTTCCGCATCCTTCGCAGCGATGCGGGCTTCCTCCGCCTCACGGGACTTGGTGACATCCTGTATCGCGCCCGAGAGGCGCGTCACGACGCCGTTCTTCATCTCGGCCGCGCCCATCACGCGCACCCACAGGCGCCTGCCGCGATGGGTGACGAACGGAACGGTGAGGTCGTAGGCCGTGCCGTCCTTCAGCGCGGCGCTGATGGCGCGCTCGACCTGGCCGCGCGCCTCGTTCGGAAAGAAGTTCAGCGTGTCCGCGAACGTCGGCGGCGTGCTCGGGTCGAGCTCCGCAATCCGATACGCCTGATCAGACCAGATCGGTGTCATCGTGGCGAGATCGATTTCCCAACCGCCGATGCGGGCCATGGACGCCACGGTGTCGAGCAGGTGTCGACTGCGTCGCACCTGCGCCTCGGCGGCCTCGCTGCGCAAGAGCGCCGCCTTGAGCGCTGCCTCCGAGCGTTCGCGCTCGCGCGCCTCCTGCTCGGCCGCCTGGCGCTCGCGCTCCGCGCGCTTCGCACGCACGAAGAACCCGAGGGCGATCGCGATGAGCACGGCGACGCCGACGCCCGAATAAACGAGCGCCAGATTCAAGCTGTAAACCTGTCTGAACGAGCTTCGCGCATCATGTGATTCGGCGCCTCGAAATGGGTGCATGCGAGACCGGCACGAGGGCCTGACATAAGAATAAACGAGCGCGAGCCGGCGGGGCACTGGGCGCACGCGACCCCGATCACACGTTACGAAAGTGGCGCATGCAGTCTTTGGTCGGCCGACGCCGCCGTTTTGGCAGCCACGCAGTGACGGATGGCACAATTCGCCTCATGGGCGAGCGAGTCAGAGGGTATGCGCATCGGGTGGACATCGCGGGCGATGTGCAGTCGGTGTGGCGCGCCTTCACGGAGGCGGAGCATTTGGCGCGCTGGTGCGCGCCCGGGGCGCAAATTCGCGCCAAACCGGGCGGGCTGTTCCGGGCAAGTGTCGACCGCGTCACAGAGTTGGACGCGCACATCGACGTGTTCGAGCCAGGACGGCGCCTGCGGCTGATCTACCTGCCGTCCCCCGCATTGCCGCCGGCGGACTCGGCGATCGTCGCGGATTTCATCATGGAGGGCGCAGCTTCCGGCAGTATCGTGCGGGTGCTCGGCTCCGGGGTGCCGGAGGGCGCCGCCTGGGACACCCCGTACAAGCGCATGCGCGTCGGCTGGGAGCGTGCGATGGCGCGATTGAAGGTCTACGTTGAAACGCAGATGAACGGAAAGGCCACCTCATGATCGGGTTCATCTTTCGGGCGGTGCTCGCCGCGCTGGGACTGTGGGTCGCGACGCGCTGGGTGAACGGCATCTACATCGACACCCCGATGACGCTCGTGCTCGCCGGGTTGCTGCTCGGCGTGGTGAACGCGGTGGTGCGGCCGATCGCCGTGATCCTGACGTTTCCGTTCACGGTGGTGACGATCGGGCTGTTTCTGCTCGTCGTGAACGCGATGATGCTCGGGCTCGTCGCCTTGCTGTTGCCGGGCTTTCATCTCAACGGTTTTTGGGCCGCGTTCCTCGCGGCCCTCATCGTGAGCCTCACCGGCTGGATCGGCTCGCTGCTGTTCGGGCCGCGCGCCCGCGTCGAGCTCTACAGCCGCAAGGGCTGAGCTACTCGCGCGCCGGTGCGGGTTGGCCCGGCGGTAGCTGCGTGCGCACCGACGTGCCGGTGCGATAGAGCACCCCCATCAGTCCCAGCAGCAGCAGGAAGCCGAGCCAGCCGCCGAACTGCAACGATTCGGGTAATGCGAGCAGATCGTCGCGATGGCTCACGACGATGATGATCGCGATGACGACGCCGACGAGCGCCTCGCCCGTGATGAGACCGGCCGCGAACAGCATGCCCCTGCGATTGAGCCGCTCGACTTCTTCGGGCGAGTGCGTGGCCGACGCCGAACCGGCGAGCAAGCGCTGCTGCACGTACCACGACAGCAATCCGCCGAGAAAAATAGGCACTTCCAGCTCGAGCGGCAGATAGATGCCGACGGCCGCGGCGAGCACGGGCGAGCGGATGCCGGACTTGCTGGTGCGCTTCAAGATCTCGTCGAACACGATGATTGCGGCGCCGATGGCGATGCCGGTCACCACCATGTTCCAGGGCAGATGCCCGCCGAACATGCCGCGCGCGACGGATTCCATGAGCGTGGCTTGCGCGGCCGCCAGCGGACGCGGGTGAGCGGGGGTCGCGGCGCCCATGCCGTACGCGTTGAGGAGCAGGTTGAGCACGGGGGCCATGATCACCGCGGTGGCGATCGCGCCGACGCCGATCATCACCTGCTGGCGCCACGGCGATGCGCCGATCATGTGGCCCGCTTTCAAGTCCTGCAGATTGTCGCCGGCGATCGAAGCCGCGCAGCACACTACTGCGCCGATCATGATCGTCGCCACCGGTCCCGCCGCCGAATCGCGTCCGAGCATCAGCGTGAGTACCAGCGCCGCGAACAGAATCGTACAGATGGTGATGCCGGAGATCGGGCTATTGGAGGAGCCGACGAGGCCGGCGAGATAGCCGCCGACCGAGCAGAACACGAAGCCCGCGAGGATCATGATCACCGTCATCGCCATGGCGACGCCGAGATTGCCGACGATGGCGTAATAGAGCGCGGCGAGCGGCAGCGTGAAAACGACGATGCCCCCGAGCACGTATTTCATCGGCAAGTCGCGCTCCGTCGGCAGCAAGGTGTTCGCGACGTTCGCGCGTGTCGCCGCGAGGCCGCTGCGGATGCCGGAGAGAATGGAGCCGCGGATGGTCCACAGTGTCCACACGCCGCCGATGAGCATCGCGCCGACGCCGAGATAACGAATCTGCGCGGCGCGAATGGCGCCGGCCGCCTCGGCCGCGGAGAGTCCCGCGACGGCTTTGGCCAGCTCGGGATTGCCGTCGAGGAAGTACACCGAATAGATCGGGATGGCGATGTTCCAGGCGATGATGCCGCCGGCGAGCATCACGGCGCCGACGTTCGCGCCGACGATGTAGCCGACGCCGACCAAGGCGGGCGACAGATTCGTGCCGACGTACGCGATGCCCTTGCCCACGTACGCCGCCCACTGCGCCGTGTCGGGAATCAGCCTGAGACCGCTCGCCGCCACCACTTTCAAGGCGCCGCCGGCTGCGGCCGCTCCGCCCAGCACTTTGATGCCGGCCGCAGGATTGTCCCCGGCGCGCAGCACTTCAGCGGCCGCCTGACCTTCCGGAAAGCTCATCTTCTGCTCGACGACGAGCGAGCGCCGCAGCGGCACCGAGAACAGCACGCCGAGCAATCCGCCGAGCCCTCCGATCGCCACAGTCCACCAGTAATCGAACTGCTGCCACACGCCGAGGAACACGAGCGCGGGCATGGTGAAGATGATGCCCGAGGCGATCGAACAACCCGCCGACGCGCCGGTGGACACGATGTTGTTCTCGAGGATGCCGCCCTTGCCCAGCGCGCGGAGCACGGCCATCGAGATGACGGCGGCGGGAATCGCGGAGGCGATGGTGAGACCGGCGAACAGGCCGATGTAGGCGTTGCCCGCGGCGAGCAACATGGCGAGGACGATAGCGAGGACGATGGCGCGCAGGCTCATCTGCGGCGGGTGCGACGTCGGCTGGCTCATGTAGGCTCCGCGGCGATTCTTAAAAGGCGGCTAATGTACCGCCGCGGTGTGCGGTTTACGAACGGCCGTTCCGTTATCGGGCGGGGGTTTCCTGAAAGAGGCGTTCGAGCGCGGTGGTCAGCGGCTTCAAGAAGAACGCATCCGTCGGCATGAGTTGCACGGAGACACCGCGGCTCGTGAGGGCATCCGCGACCACCGGCCCGACGGCCGCGACGCGTGTTGCGGCCAGCGCGGCTTGCACGGTCTCGGCCGGGGCGAGCGCGAACAGGCGATTGACCTGCGCCATGCTCGTGAAGGCGATTGCATCGATGCCGCCGTTCCGCAGGCGCGCGAGCAACGCGAGCACGGCGTCGTCCTCCGCTTTGTCGGCGTAGACATAAGGCGCGACGGTGAGGACCGTCGCCCCTGCGGACTCCAAGAATTCGACGAGCGGACAGTTCGGCTCCGTGCCGTAGAGCTGCACTCCCACGCGCCGGCCGTCGAGCGGCTGCAGCTTCAGGCTCGCGATGACGCCGTCAGTGGTCGGGGTTTCGGCCGCGATGTCCGGCTTCAGGCCCAACTCGCGCAACGCCTTCGCGGGCTTCGGGCCGCGCGTGACCTTGCGGACGCGGGCGAGCTGCGCGACGAAGGGCTCGCGCAGTGACGGCTCGTGCTGATCCATGCAACTCAGCAGGCGTCGCAGGCCTTCGCCGGTGACGAAGATGACGTCATCGCATTCGCCCGCGGCGAATCGCCTGCACCACGCGAGCACCGGTTGCGGGTCGGGCGCGTCGCGAATGGCGACGAGCGGGCAGCGAATGACTTGCGCGCCACGGCGCTCGAGCATCGCTGCGAACACTTCGAGCTCGCGCGTTTCGGGGATGGCGATCGTGCGGCCCGCGAGGGGGCTTGGGATGTGGGCGTCTTCCATTGCGAGGCATGGTGGGCGTCGGCGCCGAAGTGCGCAAGACGTCGGCCGCGCGCTCGGTCTATGCTGAAGCATGCCCGTCACTCAGGACTATCTCAGCTACGTGCTCGAGCAACTCGCCGGGCTGCCGCGAGTGAGCTCGCGACGCATGTTCGGTGGCATCGGCCTCTACAGCGATGGGCTGTTCTTCGGGCTCATCGATAACGACACCGTGTTCTTCAAGGTGAACGACTCGAATCGCGGCGACTACGTGGCGCGCAACATGCCGGCGTTCCGGCCGTTTCCCGACAAGCCCGACCTGAGCATGTCGTACTTCGCTGTGCCGGTCGATGCACTGGAGGATCGGGACGAGCTCGCAGTGTGGGCGCGCAAGTCCATCGCCGTTGCGGCGGCGGCACCCAAGCCGCGTGCGCGCAAGGCGAAGACGGCGCCCGCTCGCAAAGTGCCGGGCGCGAAACGCGCCGCCCGGCGCGCGCCAACTCGCAAGCGCTAAACGATTTCACCTCGGCAAGTCTCGGATCGCTTCGGCGGGCGATCTGTAATGAATCCCGCCGCCAGCATACCCGCAGCAGCGGCGCGCAACTGCGCCGCCGCTCCGCGGCGCAGTTCGTCATCGTCTACGCGTACTTCAAACCCAAGAAGCGCCTGCCCAACGGACTGGTCAGCATCCGCGCCATTCGCCATCGTCGCGTTCGCAACGTATTCCTCGGCGTGCGAGACACGTCAGGCGCGCAGCCGCCGTATGGTGACAACCCCTCGCGTGCCGCTCACCACGTGTAGTCGATCTCGAGCCAGTACTTCGTGGTGTCCGTCGCGAAGCGGTCGGCGTTGTAGTCGGCCCATTTGAGCAGCCCGCTCCAGCGCCCGTACTTCGCCTGCAGCTGCAGGTCGATCTCCGATCCATAGTCGATGCCGAGTCGCTCGGAGCGGAACGAGTGAAACACCGCTGTGCCCGAAATCGTGTCGAACGCACCGACACCTTTCGTCAGATAACCGAGCGTGACGTAGCGGCGTTCCAACCCATTCGGCGGCGTGGTGAGGAATTTGTCGTCCCAACCATCGAACTTGTGCATCGTCGCGAGCGGCGTGCCGAAGCCTTTCACGCCGTTGCCATCCAACACCTCGACGCCCGCACCCAAGCTGTACTGGCGAAACGTCCCGGTCAGCTCCGCAGCGTAATAATTCGCCTCGTAGCTCAGCGGATTGTTCCCGCGATCCTCCTGCCGCGCGAAGGACGCGCTGTACGCAACCTTTACCTTGCTCACCGGCCGCTCGCCCGCAAATCGAACACCAACGGTGCCCGATGAATCGCGCGGCGCCTCATCGAAGTCCAACAAGTACGCGAACCCCGTCAGTTTGCCGATGGGCATCTGATACGACACGTTCGCCAGATAGTTGGACCCGTGATATCGCCCGACGGGCGAGTCCTTGCCAACCACGCGATTCACCTGATTCAAGTACGTGACGTCGACCGTCAGATTCCTAATCGACTTGTTGACGACACGCGCCGCATCGAACGTCTGCTCGTTCTGCCGCCAACCGACGTTCCCGACGAAGCGCTGATCGTCCAAGTTGATGCGCTGGCGCCCGAGCGTGATCGTGGTATCCGCGATCGATGCGTTCGTGAGCTGCAACCGGTTGATCTCGTACGTCTCCGCATCCTGCACGATGGGATATGACGTCTTGCCGTTCACCGTGCTGTTGTAGTGAGACTCGAGCGGCGTGAGGAAATCGCCCTCGGCCAGGAAGGAGGTATCCCACGCCTTGCCCGTCTCGAAGCCGAGTCGCGCGCGCATCGTGACCGCGTGCGCATCCTCGTTCATCCCGTCCTGATCCACCGTCTCGGACCGCAGCCGCAAATCGACGATCGGCTTCGACTCACGCACGGCGCTCACCGCGGGCGACAAGCCGTCCGCGCGCGCGGTCGTCGCCGCTCCAGTTGCCAACAGGGCGAGAACCGTCGCACGCAGGCAGGCTCGCTCCAGAATGTCGTTCATTGTCTTGCTTACTCCCATGCCGCTCAGGCCGCAGTGGCCGGACGGCTTTCGTGATCTTCAAGGAAAGTCATCAGTTCTTCGCGATACGTGTAGTAGTGCGGGTGCTCGAGCAGCGCTTTGCGCGTGCGCGGCCGCGGGAGGTCGACTTTCATCACCTTACCGATGCGTGCGCGCGGCCCGTTCGTCATCATGACGACACGGTCTGCCAGCAAAATCGCCTCGTCAACGTCGTGCGTCACGCAAATGGCAGTGACACGCGTCCGCTGCCAGATCTCCATCAGCACTTCTTGCAGCTCCCAGCGCGTGAGCGCGTCGAGCATTCCGAACGGCTCATCGAGCAACAGCAGCTTCGGAGACAGCGCGAACGCGCGCGCGAGTCCGACGCGCTGCTTCATGCCGTTCGAGAGCGCACTGGCGCGCTTGTCGAGCGCATCGGCCAGACCGACCCGCGCGAGGTAGTACTCGGTGATATCGCGGCGCTCACCGGCAGACGCGTGCGGATAAACGCGATCGACGCCCACCGCGACGTTCTCCCGCGCGGTCAGCCACGGCAGCAGATTCGGCGCTTGAAACACGACGCCGCGATCCGGCCCGGCCGCCGCCACTTCGCGTCCATCGAGCGCGATGCCGCCGTCCGACACGTCCGTGAGCCCGGCGATCATCGACAGCACCGTCGACTTGCCGCACCCCGAGTGCCCGATCAGCGAGATGAACTCGCCCTTGCGAATGTCGAGCGTGAATCGATCAACTACCGTGAGCGGCCCCTGCGGACTCGGATAGACCTTGGTGACGTTGTAGAACTCCGCGAACTTCTCGACGTTCGCCGCCACCTTCGTGCGCGTCACCGCACGCACCGCCTTCGGCACGAAGTCGCTCGAGGTAATCGGAATCACGTCCGGGAGCCGCACGCGACTCTCGCTCGGCTGTTCGCGCGTGTGACCCGCATCGACGAGGTACTGCGTGATCTCGGCTCGTAAGCGCCGATATTCAGAGTCGTGATTCGCGGCGTGGCGATCGCGCGGCCGCGCCGCGTTCACCCGAAACTCGCGTCCGAGTGTCGCGCGCGGCGCCGGCAAGAGCGGAATGATGCGATCGGCGAGCAGCAGCGCCTCATCGACGTCGTTGGTGACCATCACGACGGTCTTGCGCTCCCTGCGCCACAGCGCCTCGATCTCGTCCTGCAGGCGCGCGCGAGTAAGCGCGTCGAGTGCACTCAGCGGCTCATCGAGCAACAGAATCTCAGGATTTGTCGCGAGCGCTCGCGCTACCGCCACGCGCTGACGCATGCCGCCCGATAGCTGCGCCGGCCGTCGCCGGGCCGCGTGCGCGAGCCCGACGAGCTCGATGTGTTTCGCAACGTGCTCGCGCCGCTGCTCCTTCGTCCACTTGGGATACACCGCATCGACAGCGAGCGCGATGTTCGCCTCCACCGTCAGCCACGGCATCAGCGAGTAGCTTTGGAAAACGACGCCGCGATCCGGTCCCGCACCCGTCACGCGCTCGCCGCGCAAACGAATCTCGCCGGCATCCGGCTCGAGCAAGCCGGCGATCGTCGAGATCAGCGTGGTCTTGCCGCTGCCGGAGAAGCCGACGATCGCGACGAACTCGCCCGCCTCGATCGAAAGGTTCACATCGTGCAGCACCTCGGTGCGCGTGGCGCCGTCGCCGTACGACTTACTCAGTCCTGTGATTTCGAGCAGTGCCATGGGTGCGGCCCTCAGCGCCGCGCGCCGAAGCTGAACAGGCTCTGCAGCCCGAACATCATGCGGTCGAGAAGGAAGCCGACCAAACCGATGGTGAACACTGCCACCATGATTCGCGCCAGCGAGCTCGAGCTGCCGTTCTGGAACTCGTCCCAGATGAATTTCCCGAGCCCAGGGTTCTGCGCGAGCATCTCGGCGGCGATCAACACCATCCAGCCCACGCCCAGCGACAGGCGCAGCCCCGTGAAGATCAAAGGCAGCGAGGCGGGCAGCACGAGCTTGAAGAGCCGCGTGCCGATCGGCAGCTGCAGAACGCGCGCGACGTTCATCAAATCGCGATCGATCGAGGTCACGCCGAGCGCGGTATTGATGATGGTGGGCCACAGCGAGCACAGTGCGACCGTGATGGCCGAGTTCACGAACGACTTCTCGAACATGGGATCGCTCGTCACGTACAGCGCGCTCACCACCATCGTGACGAGCGGCAGCCAGGCGAGCGGCGACACCGGCTTGAACAGCTGGATGAACGGGCTCAGCGCGCGATTCACGGTCTTGGAGAGCCCACACAGCACGCCGATCGGCACGGCGACGAGCGTCGCGAGCAGGAACCCGGCGAACACCGTTTTCAGGCTGGTCAAGATCTGATCGATATAGGTCGGCTTGCCGGTGTACTTGCGCACGGCGATTGTTGCGCTCGGGTCTGCCGCGAGCCGCGCCGCGTTTCGCACTTGCTGCCGCTCGTAGAACGCCGCCGCCTTCTCGCGCTCCGCGAGGTGATCACCCCAGAGCGCTTGCGCCTGCTGCCACACCGCCGCCGGTCCGGGAATCTGGCCGAGGCTCGTTTGAATGCCCGCCGAGAGTCGGCTCCAAGCGAAGAGGAACAGCACGATCGCCAAGATCGGTACGCCGGCGGTGCGCCAGAGCGTGCCGAGCACGATGGAGAGCGGCGGCAATCTCTTCGCGCGCGCCGCCCCGGCGGCGGGTGCGGTGGACGCCGTCGCCGCGCGCTCGCCGAGCGCCGCCTCATTGTCCGCCGGCGCGGGGAGCGCGCGGTTACTGGCCAACGACATTGCCGTTCTCCACGCGCTGATTGCCTTTGAGTCCGATGGCGAGCTTCGCGAGATAGGCGTTCGGCGCGCGCCCGTCGTACTCGATGCCGTCGATGAATTCCTTGGTCGGCGGGCGGTAGCCGTCCGTGTCCCAGGGGAAGTCTTCCTTCTTCGCCTTGCCTTCGCTCACGAGCAGCCGCGCGGCTTGCAGATAGATGTCCGGCCGATAGACCGCCTTCGCGGTGTCGCGGTACCACTCGTCCGACTTCGCGTCGGAAATTTGCCCCCACCGGCGCATCTGCGTGAGATACCAAACGGCATCGCTGTAGTACGGGTAGGTCGCGAAGTACCGGAAGAACACGTTGAAGTCCGGAACCGGGCGCTTGTCGCCGCGCGCGTACTCGAACGTGCCGGTCATGCTGTTCGCGATCACGCGGTAGTCGGCGCCGACGTACTCGGGTCGCGACAGAATTTGCGCGGCTTCCTTGCGATTCGCGCCGTTGTTCGCGTCGAGCCACATGCCCGCGCGGATCAGCGCCTTGACGAGCGCGAGATGCGTGTTCGGATTCTTCGCGGCCCATGCCTTGGTCACGCCGAACACCTTCTCCGGATTGTTCTTCCAGATCTCGTAATCGGTGATCACCGGCACGCCGACTCCCTTGGCGATGGCCTGCTGATTCCACGGCTCGCCGACGCAATAGCCGCTGATCGTTCCCGCTTCGAGCGTCGCCGGCATTTGCGGCGGCGGCGTGACGGAGAGCAACACGTCCGCGCGAATCTGCCCGGACACGTCGTTCGGCGCGTAGAAGCCCGGATTGATGCCGCCCGCCGCGAGCCAATAGCGCAGCTCGTAATTGTGCGTCGATACCGGGAACACCATCGCCATGCGGAAAGGCTTGCCGCTCGCGCGGAAGCTCTCGAGCGCCGGCTTCAACGCATCCGCACGAATCGGATGCACCGGCTTGCCCTGGGCATCCACCGCAACCGCGGGCTTCATCAGCGCCCATACCTCGTTCGAGACCGTCGTCGCATTGCCGTTGAGGTCCATGCTGAACGCAGTGATCACGTCGGCTTTCGTACCGAACCCGATCGTCGCGCCCAGCGGCTGGCCCGCGAGCATGTGCGCGCCATCGAGCTCGCCGGTGATGAGTCGATCGAGAACGACCTTCCAGTTCGCTTGCGGTTCGAGCGTGACGTAGAGGCCTTCGTCTTCGAAGAAGCCCTTCTCGTACGCGATGGCGAGCGGCGCCATGTCGGTGAGCTTGATGAAGCCGATCTTGAGCTGCTCCTTCTCGAGCTTCGGACCCGCGGCGTGTACGGATGACGCCAGCACGAAGCTGGCGATGAATGCGACTGCGAATTTGCTGACTTGTCTCACGTCGACCCCATTGCGTTACGGGCCTCGGATCCTCGCGAGCAAAAAAAAGCTGCCGACTCCTCGCACGCGTCGTCGGCGTACGGAAGTCGGCAGCTTTGCCCGGAGGCCCTCTGTTGGGCCCATGTTCGCTACGTGTGTTGCAACGGCCGTGCCACGATGCGATGTGGCTGTGTCATTCGAGCCGCGCCAAGCACTTAAGAGTTCGTAATGCGCGCGGTCGCGACTTCGAGGAGCGCGCAAATGATCTGCGATCGAGCAACGCGCGCCGCGAGTGCACGATGTTCGTGCGCGCTCTACGCGGCGGCGGGATTGAAGACGGTCTCGTCGAAGAAGTGTTCGCGCTTCATGTCGTGCGCCGGCACATCGACACGCAGCGGTGCGAGGGCGCGGCGATAGATGTCAGGGCGATAAGTCCCGCGCACCAGAGCGGCGTGCGCGCGCGCCGGCTCGACCTGCCGCCAGCGAACCATCTGCGCATAAAACCACAGCGCGTGGCTGATCCAGGGAAAAGTCGCGGCTTGCCGCGCCGACACGTAGAAATCGGGCAGCGCAGTCGGTGCAGCGCCCGGCGTGAGAGACAAGCGATTCGTCAGCGCGGCGTGCAACAGCTCCGCAGGCGCGTCGATGTAGCGTGAAGCCGCGAGCATGTGAGCAAGGTCCGAATGATTCGCCGGATCCTCACACCATAGCGAAGCGCGGTACAGCGCGCGGATCAGAGCGTCGAGCTTCGATGCGTTGTCCTGCGCCCACGACGCGCGGCACCCCAGCACTTTCTCGGGACTGTACGGCCAGATCGCCGTGGTCGGTGCGACGATGGTGCCGACGCCCGCAGCGACCGCGACGCTGTTCCACGGCTCGCCCACGCAGAACCCATCGATCTGCCCTGCGCGCATCGCGTCCGCAAGGAAGGGCGGCGGAATCACGACGAGCCGCACATCCCGATCCGGATCGATGCCGACCGCCGCGAGCCAGTACCGCAGCTCGTAGTTGTGGCACGAGAACGGATACACCATCCCGAACGTCAGCGGCGCATCATCGCCGCGCGCCGCTGCCGACTTCGTACGCGCGGCGACTACTCGCGCCAGCGCGCTGCCCTGCATGCGCGGATTTCCGCCGAGCACCGCACCCTCGCGGCACATCTGCTCCCACAGCGAGCTCGACACGGTGATCGCATTCCCGCCCAACCCGAGCGCGAACGGCGCGACGAGCGGCACCCGCAGGTGTCCGATGCCGAGCGTCGACGCAACGGCCATTGGCCCAAGCAGATGCGCGGCGTCGAAATGCCCCACGATCAAGCGATCGCGAATATTCGCCCACGACGTCTCGCGCACGAGCGCGAGATCGAGCCCTTCGGCGCGGGCGAAGCCCTGCTCCGCCGCCGCAACGATGCACGCGCAGTCGAGCAAGGGAATGAAACCCACGGTGATCGTCGGCCGTCCCAGCGCGCCGCTCACTTGATCAACCCCATCGCGGAAACCACGCTGCGCGCGACATCGATGATGCGCCGGTTCTCGTTCATCGCCGCTTTACGCAGCACCGCGTACGCATCGCCTTCCGACAGGTCCCGTTCTTTCATCAGAATGCCCTTGGCGCGCTCGATGAGCTTGCGCTCCTCGAGCTGCTGATTGACGCGCTCCAGCTCGTCGCGCAGCCGGTTGAACGTGTTGAAGTGGCTGACCGCGGTATCGAGGATCGTTTTCACGCGCTCCTTGCGCAGCCCATCCACCACGTACGCGCCGACGCCCGAATCGATCGCGGCGCGGATGGTTTCGGTGTCGGCCTGATCGACGAACATCGCGATCGGCCGCCGGACGCTGCGCGACACCTGGAACATCTGTTCGAGCACGTCGCGATTCGGATTCTCGAGATCGATAAAGATCACGTCGGGGTCGAGATCGACGATCCGGCGCAAGAGACTCTGCGTCTCGCGCACGATCGTTATGTCGCACAGACCGGCCTCGCGCAGTCCTTCCTCCAGAATGGCCGCGCGAGCCGCGTTCTGATCGACGAGCAGAATTCGTAGCGACGGCTCACCCATATCCGCAAGCGCGGCTGCAATGGCTGTGCCACGCCCACAGCGCTGATACGGCAGGCACACGTACATTTCGTTGCACGATGAGCGTGCACAGGCGCCGAGCATTGCTCCGTAACGGATCAGAAATCGCGCGCGTCCGAGGGGTGTGTGCGTCGCTAAGTCCTTGGCCGACCTCGGTCTCCGAGCACGCAACCGTCATGGCATGGGGGTTGCACTTCTGCACCTCACGAAGCCGGCCCTCCTGACAGGGGTCGGCAGGCAACGCCGCCATTCACGCATGCACGCTGCACCTCCAGCGCTGCATGCGACGACTGGCGGCGTTTCGTTTTCGGAGCTGAGAAACACGATGGATTCAAAACCGCGATTGGTCGTCATCGGCAACGGAATGGTCGGGCAGCGATTTCTCGAGCAACTCGTCGCCGCCACGACGCGCTTTCAGGTCATCGTGCTCGGCGAGGAGCCGCGCGCCGCATACGACCGTGTGCAGCTCTCGGCATTCTTCTCCGGCAAGACGGCGGACGATCTGTCGGTCGTGCCCGACGGGTTCATGGCCCAACACGGCATTCAATTGCGGCTGAGCGAGCGCGCCATCGCGATCGATCGCGAGAAGCAGCGCGTGCACACCTCCGCCGGAGCCGAGATCGCCTACGACACGCTGGTGATCGCGACGGGCTCTTATCCGTTCGTGCCGCCCGTCCCGGGCCGCGATCGCGCGGGCTGCTTCGTCTATCGCACGCTCGAAGACCTCGAAGCGATTCGCGCGGCTGCAACCGATGCCAAAGTCGGTACGGTGATCGGGGGCGGTCTGCTCGGCCTGGAAGCGGCGAAGGCCTTGCGTGATCTCGGCCTCGAAACGCACGTCGTCGAATTCGCGCCGCGCTTGATGGCCGTGCAAGTGGACGCCGCAGGCGGCGCGCTGTTGCGGTCGAAGATCGAAGCGCTCGGCGTTCGCGTACATACGGGCGCGAACACGAAGGCCATCAGCGCCGGCGAAAACGCGCGTCATCGGCTCGAGTTCGCGGACGGCAACTCGCTCGATACGGACGTTGTCGTGTTCTCCGCGGGCATTCGGCCGCGCGACGACCTGGCACGCGCGAGCGGCCTGGCGCTGGGCGAGCGCGGTGGCATCGTCGTCGACGACAGCTGCCGCACATCCGACCCGCACATATTCGCGATCGGCGAATGCGCGCTGTGGAACGGCAGGATTTTCGGTCTCGTTGCGCCCGGTTATCAGATGGCGCAAGTCGCCGCGCAGCGCATCGCCGGGGAAACCGACGCCGCCTTCGGCGGTGCCGACATGAGCACGAAGCTGAAGCTGCTCGGCGTCGACGTCGCCTCGCTCGGCGATGCGCACGCGGCGACGCCGGGCGCCAAGACATATGTGCTCCACGATGAGCGCCGGCAGACTTACAAGAAGCTGGTCGTCGACGCGGACGGCAAGCGGCTGCTCGGCGGCATTCTCATCGGCGATGCCGGCGAGTACGGCAACTGGCTGCAGATGATGCTGAATAGCCTCGATCTGCCGGAGTTTCCCGAAGCGCTGTTGGTGCCGCAGTCCGCGCAGGAAAGCGCGAGCGCCTCGGGTCGCGCGGTGCTTCCCGATACGGCGCAGATTTGCCAGTGCAACAACGTGACGAAGGGCGCCATCTGCAAGGCCATCGACGCGGGCTGCACCACCGTCGGCGCGCTGAAGTCGAAAACGAAGGCCGCCTCGACCTGCGGCGGCTGCGCGCCGCTGCTCACGCAAGTTCTGAAAGCCGAGCTCGCTCGCAAGGGCGTCGCCGTCGACAACCACCTCTGCGAGCACTTCCCGTACTCGCGCCAGCAGCTCTTTCACCTCGTCCGCATCGGTGAGCTGCGCAGCTTCGAGACGGTGCTCGCGAAGCACGGTCGCGGTCGGGGCTGCGATATCTGCAAGCCCGCGGTCGCGTCGATTCTCGCCTCGTGCTGGAACGAGTTCGTGTTGGGCCGCGACCGCCAGCCTCTGCAGGACACCAATGACTACTACCTCGCGAATATGCAGAAGGACGGCACGTATTCGGTGGTGCCGCGCGTCCCGGGCGGCGAGATCACACCGCAAAAGCTCATCGCCATCGGCGCGATCGCCGCGAAGTACGGGCTGTATACGAAGATCACCGGCGGCCAACGTATCGATCTCTTTGGCGCGCAGGTGCACGAGCTGCCGCTCATTTGGAAAGAGCTGATCGCGGCGGGGTTCGAATCGGGGCACGCGTACGGCAAGGCGATGCGCACCGTGAAATCCTGTGTCGGCTCGACGTGGTGCCGCTACGGCGTGCAGGACAGCGTCGGTCTCGCGATCGCCATCGAGAATCGCTACAAGGGCTTGCGTGCACCTCACAAGATCAAGCTCGCCGTCTCCGGCTGCACGCGCGAATGCGCCGAGGCGCAGAGCAAGGACGTGGGCGTGATCGCGACCGAGCGCGGGTGGAATCTCTACGTCTGCGGCAACGGCGGCATCAAACCGCGGCACGCGGATCTGCTCGCCACGGATCTCGATACCGCGACGCTGATTCGCTACATCGATCGCTTCCTGATGTTCTACGTCCGCACGGCCGATCGGCTGCAGCGGACCTCGACGTGGCGCAACAACCTCGAAGGCGGGCTCGACTATCTGAAGAAGGTCGTATGCGAGGACAGCCTCGGCATCGCGGCCGAGCTCGAAGCCGACATGGCGCGCGTCATCGCGACCTACGAGTGCGAGTGGAAGCGTGCGGTCGAAGACCCGGCGACGCTGAAGCGCTTCCGCCATTTCGTGAACAGCGGGGTGGGCGACGACAACGTGAAGTTCGTGCCCGAGCGCGAGCAGAAGCGCCCGGCGACGCGCGCCGAGCGTCAGGCGCTGACCGAAGAAGTGAGCTGAGGAACGACGGATGACTTGGACGATTGCCTGCGAGCTCGACGACATTCTCCCCGACATGGGCGCGTGCGCGCTGCTGGACGGCCGGCAAGTCGCGATCTTCCGCGTGAACGATGCGGTCTACGCGCTCGACAACCGCGATCCGAAGAGCGGCGCGAACGTGCTCTCGCGCGGCATCGTCGGCGACATCAAGGGCGAGCTCGTCGTCGCCTCGCCGCTCTACAAGGATCACTACTCGCTCACGACGGGCCGCTGCCTCGAGGATGCCGAGAAGTCCGTGAACGTGTACCCCGCGCGCGTGAGCAATGGGCGAGTGGAGATCGACGTCGACGCCCATCAGCCGGCACGCCGCAAAACACGCCGCCGTCTCGTCGTGATCGGCAACGGCATGGCAGGCATGCGCACCGTCGAAGAACTGCTGGCGCTCGCGCCCAACGAGTACGAGATCGTCGTGTTCGGCGCCGAGCCGCACGGCAATTACAACCGCATCTTGCTGTCGCCGGTACTCGCGGGTGAGAAGCGTGCCGAAGACATCGTGCTGCATTCCCGGGAGTGGTACGTCGAGCACGGCGTGAAGTTGCACGCCGGCGACCCGGTCGTCGCGATCGATCGCCGCAAGCGCCTCGTGAAGTCGCAGCAAGGGATCGAGCTGTCGTACGACCGGCTGCTGCTCGCGACCGGCTCGAACCCCATCGTGCTGCCGATTCCCGGCGTCGATTTGAAGGGGGTCATCACGTTCCGCGATCTGGCGGATGTCGAGGCAATGCTCGCCGCCGCGAAGCCCGGTCGCAAGGCCGTGGTGATCGGCGGCGGGCTTCTCGGGCTCGAGGCCGCGAACGGCTTGCTCTCGCGAGGCATGTCCGTCACGGTCGTGCATCTGTTCGAGTCGCTGATGGAGCGGCAGCTCGATGCTGCCGCCGCGGCGCTCTTGCGCGCCTCGCTCGCAAGTCGCGGCATTGTCTTCAAGATGCCTGCGCAGACGACCGCGATCACGGGCACGGGCTCGGTCGAGGGCGTGCACTTTGCGGACGGCAGTGAGCTCCAGGCGGACCTCGTGGTGATGGCCGTCGGCGTGCGGCCGAACATCGAGCTGGCGCGCGCGGCGCAACTACGTTGCGATCGCGGCGTGCTCGTCAACGACACACTCCAAACATACGACCCGAGTGTGTATGCCGTCGGCGAATGCGTTCAGCATCGCAACGTCACGTTCGGGCTCGTTGCGCCGCTGTGGGAGCAGGCACGCGTCTGCGCGACTCACCTCGCCGAGCTCGGCATCTCGCGTTATCGCGGCACGTTGCCGGCGACGCAGCTCAAGGTCACCGGCATCGAGCTCTACTCGGCCGGCGATTTTCAGAACAGCGGCAACGGCGAGGACATCGTGCTCCGCGATCCGGCGCGTCAGGTCTACAAGCGTCTCGTGATTCGCGACAACAAGCTGCGCGGCGCAGTCTTGTTCGGCGACGCGAGCGCCGGACCGTGGTATTTCGAGATGATGGCCGACGGACGCGACGTCACCTCGATCCGTGACGAGCTGCTATTCGGTCCGCGCACCCCGCCGGAATCATGACAGCCGCGGTTCGTACGACCTGCCCCTACTGCGGTGTCGGATGCGGCGTGCTGGCCAAGCCGCGCGAGGGAGGCGCGGAGATCAGCGGCGATCCGGATCATCCGGCGAATCTCGGGCGACTTTGCTCGAAGGGCGCCGCGCTGGGCGAGACACTCGGCCTGCAGGATCGGCTGCTCCACCCGAGCATCGACGAGCGCCGTGTGAGCTGGGACGAGGCGCTGAATCACGTTGCCGCGGGCTTTACGCGCATCATCCGCGAGCATGGGCCGGACGCCGTCGCGCTCTACATCTCCGGCCAGCTGCTGACCGAGGATTACTACGTCGCCAACAAGCTGATGAAAGGCTTCATCGGCACGGCGAACATCGATACCAACTCGCGGCTGTGCATGGCTTCGGCCGTCGCCGGTCACAAACGCGCGTTCGGCGCGGATGCCGTCCCCGGCTGCTACGAGGACTTCGAGCTCGCGGACCTGGTGGTGCTCGTCGGCTCGAACACTGCGTGGTGCCATCCGGTGCTCTATCAGCGCATCGTGCGGGCGAAAGAGCGCCGGCCGCAGATGAAGGTCGTCGTGGTCGATCCGCGCCGCACGCCGACGTGCGATATCGCGGATCTGCACGTTCCCGCTCGCGCGGGCAGCGACGTTTCATTGTTTGTCGGCTTGCTTGGGTTCCTGCATGCGCAAGGCTGCACGAACACGAGCTTCGTCGCGGAACATACGACGGGTGCCGCCGAGGCGCTGACGGTCGCGCGCGACGCGGCTGGCGATCTCGATCGTGTCGCCGCTGACTGCGGCATCGATGTGGAGCATGTGCGCGCGTTCTTCGAGCTGTTCGCGCGCACCGAGCGTGTCGTCACGGCGTTCTCGCAAGGCGTGAATCAGTCCTCCGCCGGCACGGACAAAGTGAACGCGATCATCAATTGTCACTTGCTCACGGGCCGCATCGGCCGCGCCGGCATGGGACCGTTTTCGATCACCGGTCAGCCGAACGCGATGGGCGGGCGCGAAGTAGGCGGCATGGCCAACATGCTCGCCGCCCACATGGATCTGGAAAACCCCGCGCATCGGCAAACGGTGCAGACCTTTTGGGACAGCCCGCGCATGGCGACGCGCGGCGGCCGCAAAGCCGTCGAGATGTTCGATGCCATTCACGATGGCCGCATCAAAGCGGTGTGGATCATGGCGACGAATCCCGTCGTCAGCCTGCCGGACGCGAATCGCGTGCGCGAAGCGCTTCGCGGGTGCGAGCTCGTCGTCGTGTCCGATTGCGTCGCGCGGACCGACACGCTCGACTACGCACACGTGCGGTTACCCGCTGCAGCGTGGGGCGAAAAGGACGGCACGGTCACGAATTCCGAGCGGTGCATCTCGCGCCAACGCGCTTTCCTCGGCACACCGGGCGAGGCCAGGCCGGACTGGTGGATGATCAGCGAAGTCGCCAAGCGCATGGGCTTCGAAGCCGGCTTTCGCTTCGAATCCTCGCGCGACATCTTCGTGGAGCACGCGCGGCTGTCGGGCATCGATAACAATGGCAGGCGTGTATTCGACATCAGCGGCCTCGCAGGGCTGACGCGCGACGAGTACGACGCGCTCGAGCCGGCGCAATGGCCCGTGCGCGCCGAGGCGCCGGACGGCACATCACGTCTTGCGGCCGATGGACGCTTCTTCCACGCCGACGGCAAGGCGCGCTTCATCGCAACGCCGCCGCGCGCGCCAGTGAATGTACCGAGCGGAGAGTTTCCGCTCGTGCTCAACACCGGTCGCATTCGCGACCAGTGGCACACGATGACGCGCACCGGGCGCGCGCCGCGTCTTGCCGATCACTTACCCGAGCCCTATGTCGATATGCACGCGCAAGACGCGCTGCTTGCCGGCATCCGGGATGGTGAGTTGGCGCGCGTGACGAGCCCGTGGGGCTCGATGGCCGGTCGCTTGCGTACCAGCGGCGAGATCGCACGGGGCACGGTGTTCGTGCCGATTCATTGGAGCTCGGCCAACTCGTCCGACGCGCGTGTCGGCGCCATCGTGAATCCTGCAGTGGATCCGATCTCGGGCGAGCCGGAGTTCAAGCACACGCCGGTGAGCGTCGAGTCGCTGCGCGTCGACTGGTACGGCGTGTTGTTCACACGCGCGCCTATCGCCGAGCCCGACGCAACATGGTGGACGCAAGCGACCGGGAACGATTTCGTGCGCTACGAACTGGCCGGACGCCACTCGGGTCGCCGAGCGATCGATGCGAGCTGGGCTCGACGGCTCCTCGGTGCGACGAATACCGACGCGGACTACATCGATTACGAAGACGCCGCCGGCGGGGTCTATCGCGCAGCATGGCTCACGAACAACCGCCTCGCCGCCGTGCTGTGTATCGCGTCGCGCCCGCAGCTTCCTTCTCGCAGCTGGCTCGCCAGCCTGTTCGCGAAAACCACTGTCGATGACATGGATCGTCGCGCGTTGCTCGCGGGTCGACCGCTCGCCGCCGCGGCGGACACGGGACCGCTGGTTTGCAGTTGCTTCCGTGTCGGCCGCAATACGATCTGCGACGCGATCGGCCGCCATGGATTCACGACCGCGGCGCAAGTCGGTGCGCACTTGAACGCCGGCACGAACTGCGGCTCGTGCGTGCCGGAAATCCGCGCGTTGTTGACGCGGAGTGTGCCGGCTTAGACCGAGACGACACGGCGCACTGCGAGCTCCGCTTGGCGCTGCCAGTTCTCGCCGTCCGGCGCGCGCTCGCCGAGCCAACGGAATGAATTCTTCGCTGGGTCGATGTCGACGAACCGCCAGCGTGTCAGCACGCCTGCCTCATCGCGACCTTCTTGCATGATCTCGCTGCCGTGCGCGCGACCGATCTGACGGCGATATACCTGTCGCAGTGGATCGCTCCAAATGATGCGCCACGCGTCGAGGTTGGGGTCGTACGCGCGCAGCGTCGTGCCATGGAACATGCCCGGTAGAATCCACACGTCTTGAATCGCGCGACCTTCGAGGACCCAGCGAGCGTAGATCTCGCCGCTGCCTTCGTGGCGTATGCCGTTGTCGAGTAGCACGACGGCGTCGAAGGTCCAGCTTCCGATCAACCAGGCATACAAGCTCATGCGCGCGGCCCGATCCGCTGCAGGACCCGCGGCATGCAAGGCTTCAGCAAACGATTGCGGCATGAGCATTCCTCCAGTCTCTTGCAATGACCGATAGATACGCCCGTGAGCGCACGCACGCTTTGCATAAATTGCTGTCTGCGCGCGGCGACTGTACGCGTTACGAATTCTTAATTGCCTCTTAAGCCAGCCGAGAACGCGCCGCGCGTAACGTATCCGCTCGCTGCATCGATGCAGCCATAACCCGGAACCAAGAGGATTCGACCATGAAGTTGCTCTCCGCCCTGACGCTGACGGCCCTTCTCAGCACGACCGCCGCGTTCGCGGCCGACAACAACACCGGCAGCACGGCCGCGACGCCGGCGCCGGCCGCGAAGCACATGTCTCTGAAGGCCTGCAACAAGCAGGCGGACGAGAAGAAGCTGACCGGCGCCGACCGCTCCGCATTCGTCAAGGAATGCCACGGCAGCACCGGCAAGAAAGCCGCCGCAGCCTCGGGCCAGTAAGCGCAGCGAGTTTGCGTTTCCCCCGAAATTCAAGGCTTCGTCGGGAAAGCGCATCGGGCACGCGGCGTCGAATGAGTGGTCGGCGCCGCGTGTCATCTAGGACGGTTTGAAGTCCACGACCACTCGCAACCCAGGCGAATTGTCTTCCAGCGCGAGCCGCGCCTGATGCAAGCGCGCGATCGCCGCGACCAGGCTCAACCCCAAGCCGCTGCCGCCGGTGTTCTTCGTCGAGAGCTGCACGAACGGGCGCAACGCCCGCTCACGATCTTCAGGCGGAATTCCGGTGCCGTTGTCGGCTACTTCGAGCCGCACCGTGCGAGCGGTGTCGCGCACCGTGACCGTCATCGCGCCGTCGCGGCCTACGTGCCGCAGTCCGTTCTCGATCAGATTCACCAGCAGTTGCGTGAGGAGCTGTCGATTGCCGACGATGCTCGCGGCCTCGGTCTGACACGTGAGCGTGAGCCCTTGATCGCGCGCGGCCGGCTCGTACAGCGCGCAAATTTCCGAAACGAGATCACCGAGCGCGATGGGCCCGCTCTCGGCGAGCGGCGCGCCGGACTCGGCATGCGCGATCTGCAGCAGTACGGCAAGCGTTCGCTGCAGCGTGTCGATGTCCTGAAGCGCGCGATCGAGCGCTCCGCGCGCGTGTTCGTCAGTCGCGGCGTCGCGGATCAATTCCTCGAGTCGTCCGCGGACGCGGAAGAGCGGGCCGCGCAGGTCGTGCGCGGCACTCTCGAATGTCGTGCGGAGCACGCCGGTCTGGCGATCCAATCGCGCGAGCACGCGGTTGACCGCCGACGCCAGCGAGTCGAACTCGTCGCTCGCTCCGGAGACGGGCAGGCGTCTGGACAAGTCGCCCGCGAGGATGCGCTCACACTCCGCGGAGACCATTCGCACGCGCGCGAGCAGTCGCTGGCTCAGCCAAAAGCCCATCAACGTGCCGAGCAGCGCGGTGCCGCCGATGCCCCAAAGCGTCGCGCTCCGGAAGCGATCTTGAAACACGCGCCGCTGCGACACTTCCGTGCCGACGAGCAGATAGCCTTCGGGCAGCGTGAGCATGCGTGCCCGTACGGGATGCAGCTCCATCCCGCTCGCACGCCCGGATTCGACCGTGAATTCGAACCAGGTCGAGCGCGGGGTCTCGTTGCCGAAGGGCCACTTGTCGATGTTGCCGGCGATCTTCTGCAGACGCCGGTCGACGAGCAGGTAGATTGCGCGCGCCCGCCCCCACGTCTCGTTGAGGCGCGTCAGCTCCGCGGTGACACCCGTGAGCCCTTCGCTGTCGTACTCGTCGGCGAGCGCGTCGAGCTCGATGCCGATCACGTGATCCACTTCGTTCGACAGCGCGCTTTCGGTCAGCAAGTAGATCGTGCCGAGCAGGACGCTCACGCCGATGGTGAACAGCGCGCAGTAGGCGAGCGCGAGGCGGAACGTGCTCGTGCGCAGCGTGCTGCCGAGTCGAGCCGGCGCTTGCGTCTCTGCGTCCATGATTGAAAGGGCCGCCGCGCTCAGTCGTCGCGGACGATGTAGCCGGCGCCGCGCACGGTATGAATGAGCGGCTTCTCGAATCCCCTGTCCACAGCCTGCCGCAGGCGACTGATGTGCACGTCCACGAGATTGGTCTGCGGATCGAACTGCAGGTCCCACACGCCTTCGAGGAGCATGGTGCGCGTGACCACCTGGCCCGCGCGCCGCACGAGGTATTCGAGCAGCGTGAACTCGCGCGCCGTCAGGTCCAGTTCCTTGCCGGCGCGAGTCGCGCGCCGACCGAGCAGATCGAGCTCGAGATCGGCGACGCGCAGAACCGTCGTCGCTTGCGGACCCGACTTCCGGCGCAGCAGCGCTTCGACGCGAGCGAGCAGCTCGGCGAACGCGAATGGCTTGGTGAGGTAATCGTCGCCGCCGGCGCGCAGACCCTTCACCCGATCGTCCACGGTGCCGAGGGCGCTCAGTACCAGCACCGGTGTGGTGCGGCCCTGCTGCCGCAAGACTTGCACGATCGCCAGCCCGTCGAGGTGGGGGAGCATCCGGTCGGTGATGATGACGTCGTAGTCGGTTTCGGTCGCGCGGAACAGGCCGTCGCGGCCGTCGGCCGAGTGATCGACCGTATAGCCGCTCTCGCGCAAGCCCTTCAGGATGAAGTGCGCGGCTTCCTCGTCGTCCTCGATCAGCAGTAAGCGCAAACTAGAGCACCTCTTGCACGGCGCGCTTCGCGCCCGTTGAACAGCCTACTCCCAGCCGCACTGCTGGTTCTTGTTCTGTTCCTTCAGCCACGCGATCAAGGGCTGGAAGTACTCGATGATCGCGCTCGCGTCGATCTCGCGCTTGCCGGTGAGCTTCTCGAGCGTGTCCGGCCACGGCTGGCTCGCACCCAGCGCGAGCATCTGCGCGTACTTGTCGCCGGCGGCCTTGCTGCCGAACACCGAGCACTCGTGCAACGGTCCCTTGTAGCCGGCCGCGTCGCAGAGCGCCTTGTGGAACTGGAACTGCAGGATGTACGACAAGAAATACCGCGTGTACGGCGTGTTGTCGGGGATGTGGAATTTCGCGCCCGGATCGAAGTCCGCCTCGGTGCGCGCGACCGGTGGAGCGATACCCTGATAGTGCCGGCGCAGATCCCACCACGCCTGGTTGTAGCTCTCCGGCTTGATCTCGCCCGAGAACACCTTCCAGCGCCACTGGTCGATCAGCCGCCCGAACGGCAGGAACGCGATCTTGTCGAGCGCGATCTTCATCTGCTGATTGATGACGGCCTCGTTGCTCGGCTTCACCGGCGAGATCAGTCCGATCTTCGCAAGGTACGCCGGCGTGACCGAGAGATTCACCGTGTCGCCGATCGCTTCGTGGAAGCCGTCGTTCGCGCCGGCGCGGAACAGGTTCGGCAGCGTGTTGTAGTGCAGGTAGTAATAGTCGTGACCGAGCTCGTGATAGACCGTGAACAGGTCTTCCTCGGTCGGCGTGATGCACATCTTGATGCGCACGTCGTTCTTCGACGGGTCCATGTTCCACGCGCTGGCGTGGCACACCACTTCGCGATCGCGCGGGCGCACGAGCATCGAGCGCTGCCAGAACGTCTCGGGCAGCTTCATGAAGCCGATGGAGGTGTAGAAGCTCTCGGCCGAACGCGTCATGCGCACCGCGTCCCACTTCTGCGCCTTCAATTGCTTGTCCGACGTTTCGATGCTCGCGGCCGGATAAGGCTTCAGCAGGTCGTCATAGATGTTCGCCCACTGCTGCGACCACATGTTGCCGAGCAGTTGCGCGGGGATCGGCTTGCCGGCCGGCACTTTGTCCGCGCCGTATTGCTTCGCGAGTTGCGCGCGCGTGTGACAGTGGAGCTGGTCGTAGAGCGGCTTCACTTGCTGCCAGAGCTTCTCGGCGACCGCATCGAACGCTTCGGGCGACATGTCATAGCGGGCGCGCCACATGACGCCGAGATCCTTGAATCCCAGCTCCCGCGCGCCTTCATTCGCCAGCTCGGCGAAGCGCTGATAGGGCTTGCGCATCGGCGCCGCAATGTCGTGCCAGCCTTTCCACGCTTCGACCAGCTCGTCGTAGTTGCGGCTCTTCGCGATCGTCTGCGACAGCTGATCGAGATTGCGGCAGGCTTCGGGGCCTTTGCCTTGCGGGCAGTACTTGCCTTCGCCGTACATCGCGCTGAGTCGCGCCATGAGCTGCGTCATTTCGGCGCGGCGCTCGGGATCTTTCGGCGCGGGGGCGGAAACGCTCAGGCGCAGCAGCTGAATCGCGCGTGCCGTCTCAGGCGAGAGCTGCTGGCCGTCGTAGCGCTTCGATTCTTCCGCGGCCTCGCCGACATACGCGAGATAGCGATCGCTCGTGCGGGCGTTCAGCAGCTCCGTGTCGACCGTGATGTAGGTCTTCTGAATCCAATCCGCGGCGTTGCCCTCGAGATCGAGCGCGTCGAGCTCCCGATTCACGCGCGCCACGAATTCGTCCGCCGTTTCCGGCTTCTGCGCCGGCGCGGCGTTCGAGGCAGGCGCCGAGGCATTGCCGCCGCCGCAGGCAGTGAGCGCCAAGGAGAGCGCCGCAACCGCCCCCGCGAGCAGTCCGTGTTCGATAGGGCGGCCGGCTGCACGAGGCTGGACGACTGCGGCGCTCATTGTCACTTCACACCCCCCATGAGCTTCTTCGCGAACGGCGTGATGGCGAACATCACCGCGCCTCCGATCGCGCCCCACCAGAAGAGCCACAGATACTGGCCGGGCATTGCGCCGACGTTGCTCGCGTCGAATTCACCGGCGAACTTGCCGGCGAGTCCGTTCCCGAGCGCCGTCGCCAGGAACCACAGCCCGAGCGCCTGCCCGACGAAGCGTGGCGGCGCAAGCTTCGACATCGAGCTCAAACCCACGGGCGACAGGCACAGCTCGCCCCAGGTGTGGAACATGTAGGTGAGGATCAGCCATGTCGGCAGCACCTTTTCCCCTGCGACGACGTACTGCGCGGCGAAGTACATCACGATGAAACCGACACCCATCAACGTGAGACCGAGCGCGAATTTGGCGGGCGCCGCAGGGTCGAGGTTGCGCCGGCCGAGGTTCACCCACAGCGCCGCGAACACCGGTGAGAACACGATGATGAAGAACGGATTGATGTTCTGGAGCACGCCGGCCGGCATCTCCCAACCGAACAAGTGCAGATCCGTATAGCGGTCCGCGAACAGGTTGAGCGAGGAGCCCGTCTGCTCGAAGCCCGCCCAGAACATCGCGCACGCCGCGAACAGCACGATCATCACGAGCACACGCTTGCGTTCGGCGGTCGTGAGCCCGGCGAAGAACAGCATGTAGATGAAGTAGACGGCGGCAAAGAGACCCATGGCCCACAGCGACTGGTCGAGCAGCGTCTTCGGATCGACGTGTATGACGCCGAAGAACGCAGCGGCCACCGCCACGAGGATTGCGGCGGTGATACCGATGACCGTGAGCCACGCAGCGCGCGAATTGGCGAGCACCGCCGCGGAAACACCCGGCGCAACGCCGGCACTGCCGAGGAAGTTGCGCATCGTGGCGAAGATCACGAGCCCGATCAGCATGCCGACGGCCGGCGTGGCGAACCCGAAGCGCCAGCCCCAGGCCTTCGCGATGATCGGCACGAGCGTCGAGCCGAGGAACGCGCCGATGTTGATGCCCATGTAGAAGATCGAGAACCCGGCGTCGCGACGCGAGCCGCCCTCGGGATAGAGCTGCGCGACGACGGCACTGATATTGGGTTTCAGCAGTCCGACGCCGAACACCAGCGCGATGAGGCCGACGAAGAAGATCTGCGGCGAGCCGACGGCCAGCAGCGTGTTGCCGATCAAGATCAAGATGCCGCCGTACCATACCGCGCGTTGCGATCCGGTCAGGCGATCCGCGATCCAGCCGCCGAAGAGCGACAGCAGGTAGGTGCCGGCCGTGTACAAGCCATAGATGGAGCTCGCCGTGCGATCGTCGATGCCCAGGCCGCCACTCGCGATCGTGTCGACGAGGAACAACACGAGGATCGCGCGCATCCCGTAATAGGTGAAGCGCTCCCACATCTCCGTGAGGAAGAGGGTTGCGAGGCCGATGGGGTGCCCGAAGATCGTACGGTCGGTGCCGGGGGCGACGGCGGTCGTAGTCGTGGCGGAGACGTCGGTCATGCGGGGTACCGGTCCGTGCTCTGAAAAGGCGCGCAGTCTGACGGATGTATTACGAACGCGGCAAGGCGCCGGCCCGCCGGGCTATTTTTCGGGGTCCTTGTCGTCGTTTCCGCTCTCGTCGTCGTCCTTGCGCTTCATGCCGTTCAGGACGCGCGCCATGATCAGTCCGCCTTCGTACAGACCGTACATGGGAATCGCCATGATGCACTGGGACACGGCGTCGGGCGGCGTGAGGATCGCGGCGATCACGAAGATGCCGATGAGCACATAACCTCGCGCGCCGTTCAGTTTCTCGAGCGACACGATGCCGGTGAGCACGAGCAGCACCACGACGATCGGCACCTCGAACGCCACGCCGAACGCGAGGAACATCGTCAGCACGAAATCGAGATAGTTGCCGATGTCGATCTTGATCCCGACACCCTTCGGCGCTGTGGCGGCGAAGAACTCGAACATCACAGGGAACACGAAGAAGTAGGCGAAGGTGACGCCGATATAGAAGAGCACGATCGACGACGTCACCAGCGGCACGGCGAAGCGCTTCTCGTGCTTGTACAGGCCCGGCGCGACGAACGCCCAAATCTGATAGAGCACGTAGGGAATGGCGACGAACAGCGCGACGAAGAACGACAGCTTGAACGGCGTGGTGAACGTCGAGGTCACCTGAGTCGCGATGAGCTCGATGCCGTATTGCTTGGCGAACCGCTCGAGCGGCTGTGCCACGGCCTCGAAGATCGTATTCGCGAAGTACGCGCACGGCAGGAACACGATGCCCACCGCGATGAGTGCGCGAATCAAGCGATTGCGCAGCTCGAGCAGATGGGAGATCAACGTGCCTTCGGCGAGCTTCTCAGATTCCGCGCTCATGCGTGTGTGTGATGACGTCGCCGGGCCGAGCGGGCCGCTCGTCCGACGCCGGCGCGGGGTCGTGCGACGCTGTGGAATTGGAGTGAGCTGCGGCCGGCGCGGACTCTACCGCGTGCGCGGGATCGCTGCTCGCCGGATGCGGTGACGAACCGTTCGCGGCGCTCGCACCGGCGGTGGCGTAACTCGGCGGCTGATAAACCGCGGCTTCGGGCTCCGGCGGCGGGCCGGCATAGTGGCCGGGTGAGGCCGCGGACTGCTCGGGCGTGCCCGCCGCGGGCGGCGTCTCAGGCGTTGCCGCGGCCGTTTCGGAACCGTAGGGAGCAGCAGAGCTCTGCGCGGAGTCCGGCTGCGCGGCGCCGCTCGTTTGCGCGCCCGCCGTCGACGCATCGTTGTGCGAGGACGAAGGGCCGCTGGAGGTGGACTGCGAGGAGGTCTCCTGCCACTTCTTCATGTCCGCGAGATTCACCTCGTCTTCGAGCTGCTCGCGGAATTGTTTCGCCATGGCGCGCGCGCGCCCGATCCAGCGACCGACCTGTTGTGCGAGGCGCGGCAGTTTCTCCGGCCCCAGAACGATCAGGGCCAGCACGAAAATGACGAGCAGCTCGGAGAAACCGACTTCGAACATCGCCGGACGGCGAGATCAGGCGACGCGGTCTTTCTTGTCCGCGTCCTTCTTCTCGGCCTTCTGATTCTCGGCGAAGTCGGCGTCCGCAGCGTCGCTCTGGATCTGCTTGCGGCCCTCTTCCTCGCCTTCGTTCATGGACTGCTTGAAGCCTTTCACGGCGGACCCGAGGTCCGAGCCGATGGTGCGCAGCTTTTTCGCGCCGAACACCAGCAGCACGACTAGCAGGATGATGAGCAGCTCTCTCATCCCAATACCCATAATCTCTACTCCTGCAGGGAAAACAGTTGGCGGATCATAGGCCAAAGAGGCCTGGCGGACCCATAAAGTTCGGCCTGGGTGGCCACCGGGTTCACATGTCCGGCTGCCGGCCGCGGCCGCTCGATTGATGAGGGTGCCCGAACCGGTCTCAATTCGCCGCGGCAGTCTCCAACCAGAACGTTACAGGGCCATCATTCACCAGTGAGACCTGCATGTCCGCGCCGAATTCGCCGGTCTCGACCGGGCGGTGTGTCGCGCGGGCTTGCGCAACTAGCAGCTCGAACAACTGCCGCGCTTCATCCGGCGCGGCCGCCGTACTGAACCCGGCACGCGTGCCCTTGCGCGTGTCCGCGGCGAGCGTGAATTGCGAAACGAGCAAAAGAGCTCCGCTGGTATCGCGCAGGCTCAGGTTCATGCGTCCTTCCGCGTCCGGGAAAATTCGGTAGGTCAGCACGCGCTCGAGCAGGCGCTCCGCGGACTGCGCGGTGTCGCCCCGTTGCACGCCGATGAGCGCGAGGATGCCTCGCTCGATCGCGCCCACGACGCGTCCGTCGACACGCACCTGGGCCTCGGTCACTCGTTGAATCAGCGCAATCATCGGGTCTCAGCGGTGACGCACGGGTGCGCCAATCTTCGTCGAGCGTCGGAGCAATGTTGCGTAGGGTAGAGGATAACGTCGCGCCGGGGTTGGCTTTTGGGGAGGCGAATCCGTAAGATTCGGGGCCATTTTTGGGGTCGGTCGGAGCGTTAAATGCGGTTTCGGGTCCGTTCGGGCGTTGTGCTGGCAGTGATGACTTCGATGGCGTTCGTCGCCGCCGTGACCGAGGCCCAAGGGCAGTCCGCCGCTCCTGAAGCAGCGCCTCCGGCCCCGCCCGCTGCCCCGGCCGTTACGGCCGGCAATGCCGAACGCGGCAAGCAGATTTCCTACACCTGTCTCGGTTGCCACGGCGTGCCGGGCTACAAGAACGCGTATCCGAACTACAGCGTGCCGAAGCTCGAAGGGCAGCACCCCGAGTACATCGTGATCGCGCTGCAGGCCTATCGCTCGGGTGAGCGCTCGCACCTCACGATGCATTCGCAGGCGTCCACGCTTACCGATCAGGACATGCAGGACATCGCCGCGTTCTTCGCCGGCAAGCCACTCACGCCAAATCCGGCGTCGCAGGCGAAGGCGCCGGAAGCCGCGCAGGTGTGCGTCGCGTGCCATGGGCAGGACGGTGTCGGCATCACGCCGCAATATCCGTCACTCGCCGGGCAGCACGCGGACTACATCGAGCGCGCGCTGCACGACTACAAGAAGGGTGGGCGCAAGAACCCGATCATGTCGACGTTCGCCGGGCAGGTGAAGGACGCGGACGTGAAGGCGATCGCCGAGTACTACTCGAAGCGGGAGCCGGCGCTGCAGACCGAGGAACGGCCCAGCACGTTCCTGACCGCCGGCAGCGGACATTGAAATAGAGAAACGGATTGTTTTTGGGGGGCTCTCGCCCCCCGGCCCCAAACGAAAATCAGGCAGGCGTCGCGGGCGCGCCCGCGCCACACCCCTGTCATTTCTTTGCGAGCTTCTCGAGAAACATCGCGGTCGTCTCGAGGTAGAAGTCGCGGTTCGACTTCTTCCTGAATCCGTGGCCTTCGTCCTTGGCTGCGAGATACCACGCCTCGCCGCCGTTCGCGCGAACCCGTGCCACCATCTGCTCCGACTCGGTCGCCGGCACGCGCGGATCGTTCAACCCCTGCACGACGAGCAGCGGCCGCCGAATCGAGGTCGAGTTGTTGAACGGCGAGATCCGCGAGAAGAACACCCGCATCTTCGGATCCCGCTCATCCCCGTACTCTTCGCGCCGCAAGTCGCGCCGATAGGCGGAGGTGTTCGTGAGGAAGGTGTTGAAGTTGCTGATGCCGACGACATCGACCCCGCCGCGCAGCCGATCGCTATACGACACCAGCGATGCAAGCGTCATATATCCGCCGTACGACCCGCCCATCACGATCACCTGTTCGCGATCGAGCATCGGCTGCACGCCGATCCATACGAGCAGCGCGCCGATGTCCTTCACCGCATCTTCACGCAGCAGCCCGTTGTCGAGCTTCAGGAACGTCTTGCCGTAGCCGGATGAGCCGCGCACGTTCGGCGCGATCACCGCGTAACCGAGCTCGTTGACGAGGAATTGGAAGAACGACTCGTAGCCCGGCCGATACTGCGACTCGGGCCCGCCGTGAATGCTGACGACGACCGGGTGGGGTCCCGGGGTCTTCGGTCGATAGAGATACGCGGAGAGCGTGCGCAGCCCGCTGCCGGCGCGATCCCACGTCGGGTAGTGAACCAGCTCGGGCGTCACGAAGGTGTTGGTATCGACCGGGCCCGCTTCACTGCGCGTCCATCGTTCGACAGCGTTCTTGCCTAGATCCAGCACATACGCGTCGCGCGGCGACTGCGCCGACTCGGCCGAGAACGCGAGCCGCTTGCCGGCCTTGTCGAACTGCAGATCGGACACGCGGCCATCCGGCACGTTGGGCGGCGCGAGCTCGAGCTTCATTTGATTGTCGAGCACGGTGAGGCGGCTGCGCCCGTCCTCGTTGACGACCCACGCCACGTAGCGTCCATCGACGCTGACCGCGAAATCGTCGACGTCCCAATTGATGTCGGGCGAAACTTTGCGCTTCTCGTGCGTGATCGGGTCGTAGTAGCGCAGCGCCGAGAACTCGCCGTCCTCGTCGGAGATCAGATACACGCCGCGGCCGTCCGGCGCGAACTTCGCCGCCGTGATGCCGACCTTCGCGTTGCCGTTGCGCGCTTTGCCGCTGTTCGACTTGCCGGCGCTGTTCGAGCGATTCCCGCCGTTCTTACCGGCGCGCTTGTCCTCATCGGCACCTTCGAGCGGTGTCACCATGCCGGTCGCCACATCCGCGACGAACAGGTAGCTCTCGTTGATCGACACGTAGCGCCACAGCAGCAGCTTCGTGTCGTCCGCCGACCAATCCAGCACGTACCACGTGTCCTGTTGTCCGCCGACAGCAAGACGCGGCGGGGCGTTCGACGTCACATCGACGATGTAGATGTCGTAACTCACGCCATCGCGCGCGTTGCTGTAGAACGCGAGCCGCTTGCCGTCGTTCGCCCACACGGGCGTGCCGTTCTTGGACTTGCCGTCCGTCAGCAGCCGCGTCGACCTGTCCGACTCTCGGTAGTAGTAGATCTGGTCGTTCTCATCGCCTCCGCGATCCTTCAGGAACACGAAGCCGTCACCGTTCGGCACCTGCGGCGCGCGCGCCGTCCCGATGGGCTCCGGATAGAACGTGATCTGCTCGCGGCTCGCGCCCGGCGCGGCGACGCGGTGCACTTGATCCGCGTCCGCGAAGCGCGTGGCGATCAGCATGGACCCATCCGGCAGCCAATCGAGGAACTTCGCCTGCCGGCCGTTCTGATAGCGCGCGAGCTTGTCGGCGAGCGCGCCGTCGCGCGGCGGAATGCCTTCGAGCACGAGATTGCCGCTTTCTCGTCGCAACGTGCCGGTGGACGGCGCCGATTGAGCCGAGGCGAAGCTTGCGAACGTGGTGAGGGCGAGGGTCGAAAGAGCGAACGCGGCGAGGCGGCGGCGTTCGGGATGTGGGTACTGCATGCTTTTGCTATGGTGCCCGAAACGCGCACACCGACGAAAGCTCTCATGCTCGAACCGAGAATTACGCGACATCCGGACGGCATCACGGCAGTCGACACCGAGTACGTGCGGCCTGGCCTGGCGGCCGCCCACATCGTTCAGCGCGCGGGGCGCGCGGCGTTCGTCGACGTCGGCACGAGTCACTCCGTTCCTCATCTCCTTGCGGCGTTGGAACAACTCGGTGTGCCGCGCGCAGCCGTCGATTATGTGTTCCTGACCCACGTCCACCTCGATCACGCGGGTGGCGCCGGCAAGCTGCTCCAAGAGCTGCCGAACGCGCGCGCGGTTCTGCATCCGCGCGGCGCGCCGCATCTGATCGAGCCGGAGAAGCTGATCGCCGCGTCGAAGGTCGTGTACGGCGAAGAGCAGTATCGACGGTTGTACGGCGACATCGTGCCCATCGCGCCCGAGCGCGTCATCGTCACGAAGGACGGTCAACGCGTCGATCTCGCGGGCCGCGTGTTCGAGCTCATCCACACGCCGGGACATGCGCTTCATCACCACTGCGTCGTGGACCTGCAGCACGCCGCCATTTTCACCGGTGACACGTTCGGACTGTCGTATCGCGAATTCGACACGGACAGGGGCGCGTTCATCGTGCCGACGAGCACGCCCACGCAGTTCGATCCGGAGCAGCTCATCGCATCCATCGAGCGCATGCTCGCGTATCGGCCCGAAGCGATGTACCTGATGCACTACAGTCGCGTCACCGACGTGCCGCGACTCGGCGCCGATCTGAAGAAACAAGTGCGGCAGCTCGCCGACATCGCGCTGGGCAATGCGTCGGCTTCGGATCCGAAAGCGGCCATGATCCGCGACATGCGCGCACTGTGGCTGCGACTCGCGCGCGAGCACGGCTGCATGATGCCGGACGAGGAAGTCTACGAGCTGCTCGGTCCCGACATCGAGCTGAACGCGCAAGGCTTGGTCGTGTGGCTCGAACGGCAGCGGCGCGCGAATTGAGCCGGGAGAAGGATTGCGTGCAATTCAAGGCATTTCGGATTCATGACGAGAACGGGCGCAGCGTCGCGCGCTTCGACACGCTGACGCTGGACGACTTGAGCCCTGGCGACGTGGTCGTTCGCGTGCAATGGTCCGGCATCAACTACAAAGACGCGCTCGCCGCGACCGGCGCCGGCAAGATTCCGCGCAAATTCCCGGTAGTCGGCGGCATCGATCTCGCGGGCGTCGTCGAGTCGTCGAGCGATGCGCGCTACAAGCCGGGCGATGCCGTGCTCGTCACGGGCAACGATCTCTCCGAATCGCACGACGGCGGCTACTCGCACTACGCGCGCGTGCAAGGCGACTGGATCGTGCCGATGCCGCCAGCGCTCGACGCACGCTCCGCGATGGCGCTCGGCACCGCCGGTTTCGCGGCGGCGCTCGCGATTCATCGCATGGAGCAGAACGGGCAGCTGCCTGAGAACGGACCCATCGTGGTCACGGGCGCGACGGGTGGCGTCGGCAGCCTCGCCCTCGATATGTTGTCGGGGCGCGGCTATGAGGTCATCGCGGTCAGCGGCAAGGCGCAGGCGACGGAGTATCTGAAGTCGCTCGGCGCGACGCGCGTGCTTCTCCGCCAGGACATCGACTTCGGCTCGCGGCCGCTGGAAAAAGCGCAGTACGCCGGCGCCATCGACAACGTCGGCGGCGAGATGCTCACTTGGCTCACGCGCACGGTGAGTTATGGCGGCAACATCGCGAGCGTCGGTCTCGCCGCTAGCGCGAAGCTCGAAACCACGGTGATGCCGTTCCTGCTGCGCGCGATCAATCTGCTCGGCATCAATAGCTCGGCGACACCGCGCGATCTGCGCATGGCCGTGTGGAAACGCATCGCCAAGGACCTCGCGCCTCGCCATCTCGAGAAGATCGTGACGCGTGAGATCCCGTTCGACGACCTGCCCGAGGCCTTCGCGCCCTACATCAAAGGCGAAATCACCGGCCGGACTCTCGTGCGCATTACACGCCCGTAGCATTCACGGTGGTAAACTCGCGGCCCTCTGTCGGGGCTCGCTGCATGCCATCCATTCCTTCCGCCGGCGCACGCCTCACGGCAGCGCTCGAAACCGAACGTCCGCTTCAGGTCGTGGGCACCGCCAACGCATACTCCGCGTTGCTCGCCGAGCGCGCGGGATTTCGCGCGATCTATCTTTCCGGCGCGGGCGTCGCGAATGCCTCCTTCGGCTTGCCGGACCTGGGCATGACCTCGTTGAACGATGTGTGCGAGGACGTCCGCCGCATCTCCGCCGCTACCGACGTGCCGCTGCTCGTCGACGCGGACACGGGCTGGGGCGGAGCGTTCAATATCGCGCGCACCTGTGCTCAGCTCATCAAGTCGGGTGCGGGCGGCATGCACCTCGAGGATCAAGTTGCAACCAAGCGTTGCGGCCATCGGCCCGGCAAAGAGCTCGTGCCGAGCGAGGAGATGGTCGATCGCATCAAGTCCGCGGTCGACGGCCGTACCGATGCTGCTTTCATCGTGATGGCGCGCACCGATGCGCATGCGGTCGAAGGCCAGCAAGCGGCAGTGGATCGCGCGGCCGCGTACGTCGAGGCCGGCGCCGACATGATCTTCGCCGAAGCGCTCACGACGCTCGACGAATATCGGCAGTTCACGGCGGCCGTGCGCGTGCCGGTGCTGGCAAATCTCACCGAGTTCGGCAAGACGCCGCTGTTCACCGTGCAGGAGCTCGCGTCCGTCGGCGTGCGCATGGTGCTCTATCCGCTGTCGGCGTTTCGCGCGATGAGTCGCGCGGCTGAGGCCGTATACACCGCGATCCGGCGCGACGGCACACAGAAGAACGTCGTGAATCTCATGCAGACGCGCGCCGAGCTATATGACGCGCTCGGCTATCTCGAGTACGAAAAGAAGCTCGACGAGCTGTTCGGCGCGGCGAGCCCTCCACCCGATGCGAAAAAGTGATGTGTCATGAGTGAAGCTCCCTCGAACTTGCCCGGCGGCCCGAAGCCGAAGAAATCCGTTGCGCTCTCCGGCGTGCTCGCCGGCAACACCGCGCTCTGCACAGTGGGTCGCACGGGCAACGACCTCCACTATCGCGGTTACGACATTCTCGATGTCGCGAACAAGTGCGAATTCGAGGAGATCGCGTATCTGCTCGTGCACGGCAAGCTGCCGAATCGCGCGGAGCTCACGGGGTACAAGGCGAAGCTGAAGAGCTTGCGCGGGCTACCGGCCGTGGTGCGCACCGCGCTCGAAGCGCTGCCGGCCGCGTCGCATCCGATGGACGTGATGCGCACCGGCGTCTCGGCACTCGGCTGCACGCTCCCCGAGAAAGACGATCACAACCCGGCCGGCGCGAAGGACATCGCGGATCGCTTGATCGCCTCGCTCGGCTCGATGCTCACGTACTGGTACCACTTCAGTCACTCGGGCCAGCGCATCATGGTGGAAACCGAGGACGACTCGGTCGGCGGGCACTTCCTGCATCTCTTGCATCGGCGCATGCCGTCGGAGTCGTGGGTGCGCGCGATGCACACGTCGCTCATCCTTTACGCGGAACACGAATTCAACGCGTCGACGTTCGCGGCGCGCGTGATCGCGGGCACCGGCTCCGACATGTACTCGTGCATCACGGGCGCGATCGGCGCATTGCGCGGGCCGAAGCATGGCGGCGCGAACGAAGTAGCGTTCGAGATTCAGAGCCGCTACCCGACCCCGGATGCGGCCGCGGCAGACATCCGCACGCGCGTCGGCAACAAGGAAGTGATCATCGGCTTCGGCCATCCGGTCTATACGATTTCCGATCCGCGCAATCAGGTGATCAAGGAAGTGGCGCGGAATCTCTCCAAGGAAGCGGGCGACATGAAGGGCTTCAGCGTCGCCGAGCGCATCGAGAGCGAGATGATGTCGCTCAAGAAGATGTTCCCGAACCTCGATTGGTTCTCGGCCGTGTCGTATCACATGATGGGCGTGCCGACGTCGATGTTCACGCCGCTGTTCGTGATCGCGCGCACCACGGGTTGGGCCGCGCACGTGATCGAGCAGCGCGCCGACGGCAAGATCATTCGCCCCAATGCGAATTACATCGGGCCGGAAAACGTTCCGTTCGTTCCTCTCGAGAAGCGCACCTAAGGTCTCACTGCCATGTCGAGCTACGACTACAAATCCGCGAAGCGGCCGGATCCCGATGCCGCGCTCGTTGCCATCGCCGACTACGCCTATGGCGCGAAGATCACGAGCAAGATCGCCTACGACACGGCGCGCTATTGCTTGATGGACACGCTCGCGTGCGGCTTTCAGGCGCTGAAGTATCCCGCGTGCACGCGGATGCTCGGCCCGGTGGTGCCCGGTGCGGTGATGCCGGGTGGTGCACGCGTGCCGGGCACCTCGTACGAGCTCGATCCGGTGCAGGCCGCGTTCTCGATCGGCGCGATGATTCGCTGGCTCGATTTCAACGACACGTGGCTCGCGGCGGAGTGGGGGCACCCCTCGGACAATCTCGGCGGCATTCTCGCCGTCGCGGATTACCTCGCGCGCAAGAGCGTGATGGAGGGCGCGAAGGCGCTCACCGTGCGTGACGTGCTCACCGCCATGATCAAGGCGCACGAGATTCAGGGCGTGCTCGCGCTGGAAAATAGCTTCAATCGGGTGGGGCTCGACCACGTGATTCTCGTGCGCGTCGCCTCGACGGCCGTCGTCACGGCGATGCTCGGTGGCTCGCGCGAGCAGGTGATCAGCGCGGTGTCGAATGCGTGGATCGATGGCGGCGCGCTGCGCACGTATCGGCACGCGCCGAATACGGGGTCGCGCAAGAGCTGGGCGGCAGGCGACGCCACTTCACGCGCCGTGCGTCATGCCTTCATCGCGCTGAAAGGCGAGATGGGCTATCCGTCCGCCCTCTCCGCCAAGACGTGGGGCTTCTACGACGTGCTGTTCAAGGGCAAGTCGTTCTCCTTGCCGCAGTCGTTCGGCAGCTACGTGATGGAGAACGTGCTGTTCAAGATTTCCTTCCCCGCGGAGTTCCACGCGCAGACGGCGGTCGAATGCGCGATGCAGTTGCATCCGCTCGTGCGCGATCGGCTCGCGGAGATCGAGAGCGTGACGATCGAGACGCAGGAGCCGGGCGTGCGCATCATCGACAAGACCGGTCCGCTCGCCAATCCGGCGGACCGCGATCATTGCATTCAGTACATGGTCGCCGTGCCGCTGATCTTCGGCCGTCTCACCGCGGAAGATTACGAAGACAAGATCGCGACCGACCCGCGCATCGACGCGCTGCGCGCAAAGATGCAGGTGCGCGAGAACGTGACGTTCACGCAGGAGTACTACGCCGCCGACAAGCGTTACATCGGCAATGCCGTGCAAGTGTTCTTCCGCGACGGCTCCTCGACGCCGCGCATCCAGATCGATTTCCCGATCGGCCATCGCAGGCGCCGTGACGAGGGCATGCCGGTGCTCGTGAAGAAGTTCGAAACCTCGGTCGCGGCGCACTTCAAAGAGAAGCAGGCGAACCTCGTGACCGCGACGTTCTCCGAGGCGGCGAAGCTCGATGCGATGCCGGTGAACGAGCTCGTGGCGACGATGGTGACGAACTGACAGCGGGCTGAAAGGCCCGCGCGCTGCATTTTTTAGTGGCGCATTTAATCCATTGATTATCTAGGCGCTTGCCTCTCGCTCAAGGCCCGAAATCGCGCCACGCCCGCCCTATTTGTGGCGCATTTCGTGGCTGGCGAACCAGCGCGCGCCTCGGCCGGCACCGACCAGATGCACACGACCTGCAGCGCGTAAGTCTTGCAGCAAGCGCAGCAAGGTTCGGCGCGATAGCTTGGGAACGAGACTCTGAAGCTCCGAAAACGAACATCCCGCCTGCATCCGATTCGCAAGATGGCCGCTCAGCGACTCCCTGATCTTCGCGTTGCCACTGAGAAGAGTCTCGGGGCTCTTCGCGTCTCCTGAAATCGGGCCGAGGATGTAACGCACGCCTCTGCCGCGTCCCGTGGAATCGATGATTCCGCGCCCGACCAAGTACGCAACCCGCCGCGTAAACGCCCTCGGCACCGGCTGCTCGCGGCGGACCATGTCCAGCACGATGAGATCGTGCGCCGTCAGGTGTACTCCGGAGCGGGTCAGCTTCGTCAGGAACTTGATGAACGCTTGGTCAAGAGTCCCTTCCAACGTCAGAAAGACGTGATGCTCATCGGAGCCGTTGAAATCAGGCGGCGGCTTGCTGTCCCGTAGCGCTCGCTCGAACATCAAATCCATCCCCTGTCCAGCGCGCTCGACGAGCCCACAGCGTGCGAACGATTCGGCGAGGCGGCGATTGCGAGGGTTCTGCCGGTGCAGAATGTTGTGAGGGGTTACGCCCGATGGAAATCCTCCAGGGCTGACGATCTCCAGGCGCCGCGAGTACTGCCGGACGAATATCGAGCCGCCGAGTCGATACTCTCGATGACATACGGCATTGAGAATTGCTTCCCGCACGACGGGTTCGTCGAAAGTAGCGATATCGACGCGGAACCATCCATCCAGCCAGCTTTGCTTATCGTTGCGCAGATTGATGCAGTCCCAGATGGCATTTCGAAAGCGGAAGAAGCCCTCGCAATACTCTTCGCGCACCTGAGCCTGTCCGGGTGCCTCACTGGATCGATACTCGAAGAGGACTTCTGCTTGTGGCAAATGGCGGCGCAGTGCCGCGCGTTTACCGAATAGGATGAGGGCGGCGTACGTGAGCCTGATGCTGCAATCGCTCGAATAGCCCTGCCTCGAGTCGACCCGGCTCTGCAAAGGCTTGTGTGCCGACAATTTTGCGCGGACGTCTATCGGTCACGCCTAGGATGACTTTGCCGCCGCGCTCGTTCGCGAGCGCCACGACGTACTGAACGAGCTTCTCGAAACTGAAGCTCTGTTTGGCTTCCTTGAACTCCAAGCGAGCGCCTTCCGCGGCACGCAGCCATGACCGTATCTCGCTGGAGCTCGTCGACTGAGCGGCAGACTCGACGTCAGTGGGCTCGACGTCCATCGACTCGATGGGAATGAGTGCGTCCATGTACAGCGCTCGAATGATTCGGATTTGCGATCTTAAATGATCGTCCTCATTCGAAACTCGCATGTTCGCACGAGATGCCGTCGTCCATGGTGTCCGTAACAGCACGGCAAAACATGCTGCGTCGTTGAGCACGCGATCGCTGCACGTGCATACTCCTGCTGTGAGCGCCTCGAGATCACACGAGCAGAAAGAACTAGCCCGCACCGCGCAGGCGCTCGGCGTTCCTCTGTCAGAGCGGCAAGTCGAACAGCTGCTCGAGCTTCTCGACGAGCTGACGAAATGGAACCGCACGCACAATCTCACCGCCATCACCGATCGTGGCGAAATGATCACGCATCACTTGCTCGACAGCTTGTCGGTGCACACGGCGCTCGAAGGGCAGACCGTTGCCGATGTCGGAACGGGCGCCGGCTTCCCGGGGCTGCCGTTGGCGGTGGTGAATCCTGATCGGGCGTTTACCCTGATCGATTCGAACAACAAGAAGGTGCGCTTCGTCGCGCACGCCGCGCGCACGCTGGGGCTTGCGAACGTCACTGCCGTGCACGGCCGCGCTGAGGCGAGCGACCAAAGCACGCCATTCGATACCGTCGTCGCGCGCGCATTCGCGGCGCTCCCGGAGCTGCTCGAGAAAGTCGCGCCGCTCTGCGGGGCCAGCACCCGCGTGCTCGCGATGAAAGGCAAACGCCCCGACACCGAGATCGCCGCCGTGCCCTCGACCTGGCGCGTGATCGAGACGCGGGCGCTCGACGTGCCGGGGTTGAACGCCGAGCGGCATGTCGTGATCCTTCAGCGAGCGAACCCTTAGAGGAACCGACTTTGGCCCTGACTCCCTTTCACATCGCGGTTCAAGTGCGCGATATCCCCGAAGCGCGGCGCTTCTACAAAGACGTCCTCGGCTGCACCGAAGGCCGCAGCGACACGATGTGGGTCGACTTCAACCTATTCGGCCATCAGTTCGTGTGTCACTTGAACCCGTCCCTCGGCAAGAACGGGAAGATTCAGCAGATTCACAACCACGTCGACGGCCACGGGGTCCCCGTGCCTCATTGCGGTGTCGTGCTGGAGATGGACACGTTTCATGCGCTCGCCGAGCGCATCCGCAAGTCGGGCAGCCCGTTCGTGATCGAGCCCTACGTGCGTTTCAAGGGCCAGCCCGGCGAACAGGCGACGATGTTCCTGCTCGATCCGTCCGGCAACGCGCTCGAGTTCAAAGCATTCAAGAACATCGAAGCGCAGTTGTTCGCGACTTAGCGGTGCTGACACGCTGACCTGTCGACAAAGAAAGCGCCGAACGACCCCCGCATCGTCCGGCGCCTTGCGCTCCGCTTCGGGCGCGCGTCAGTACTTCACGTCTCCGTGAATCACGCGCGGCGCCGACGTCACGATCGGCTTCGCGCCGATGTACACATCCGACGACGGATCGGACGGATCCTTCATATCCGACGCCGCCGGCAACGTCACATTCGCCGGCACGGTGGGCCCTGCGGCCGAGCACGCGCTCAGCGGCTTCTGCGCGAAACGAATCTCGCGGTCGAGCCACTTGACGAGATACGTCTTCGAGCCGTCGGTCACCTGACCTGCCGTCGCGTCGTAAGGAATCACGAACGAGGGCACATATCGCGCGCCCTCCTCGTTGCAGTTCACCTGCGCATTCGTCAGTCGCGACACGCAAGCGCCCGGGATGCCCCACAGATCTCCGAAGCCGCCGTACTGGAGCACGAGGCTCTTGCCCGCGTACTGTCCGTACTGCGCGCCACTCGGCACCGTGTAGGCAAGCTGCAACGGCGCGTCGAACGCCACAAAGTTGCCGCTCGAGTCTTTCACTACGGCGAACTGGTTCCAGGGATTCGGACCCGTTTGCCACTGGTAGTAGACCTCGGCATCGTTCACGCGCCAATCGCAGTACGTCCCCGAGCCGACGGTGCACTCCGCATCGGAGAGCTGCGTGAACAAGCGACCCGACATCACGCCGTTCGCGTACATCGGATGCTCCCGATACTGATCGGAGCTGCCGAACGCGACGGCCGCATTCGCGTTGTCGCGCAGTGTGGCCGTCGCAGCGTCCGTTCCGTATGTCACGACAGAGGCGGCAGGCGTCGGCTGCCAGTTGCCATACGACGAAGCGACGTACGGCGAATCGACCGGCGCGCCCGAGAAGTACGCTTGCATGGACGCCTGCGTCGGACAGTTCTGCACGCAGAACAGCGTGTTCGGCAGATCCGCCGGATACACGAGATCCTGCTGGCGGAACACCACCTGGACGGACGCCGAATCGAGCGGCTCGCTCAGGCCCGCGAGATTGATGAACACTTGGCCACCCAGCGACTGCGACCAGCCCTGCGCACCGCCGCGCGTGCTCCAGTAAGCAACCGACACCGTCTGCGGCGACGGCAGATCGTTCGTCTGACAGCCGTTATCGCCGCAGCTCACGGCACCCGTCGCGACGAAGTGTCCCCCGGCTTCGTCCCAATACAGCTCGTACTGCGTGTTCGGCGACGCGCCCGCGAAGAAATTGCTCGCGTTCATGTCGACGAAGGTCTGGAAGCGAATCTTGTCCATCGACCGTAGCGTGCGCGTGTGACGTGTGTACTTCGTCAGGCGACCCGACGACTTGAGCACGGTGTAGCTGGTGCGGGTCGGGCTGTTCCCGTTGGAGTAGTCCACCTTGTCCACGGTGCTGCCGTTGGTGAGTGCGTCATTCGCCGCAGCGGGTAGCGACAGGCCGTAGTAGCCGAGGTAGCCGTTGTACACGGTGCCCCCGCTGCTGAACTCGATAGGGAAGCCGGAATTGCGTGTAACGCGCGCGCCGGTCTCGGCGTCGTACAGGCCGTAGCGCCACACCGACTGCCCCGTATCCGGGTCCGACGCGTCGCGCGAGAAGCACTGTTCGCCGTTGTCATCGGCGCGCCGATACAAGTTGGCGTCGTAGCCGAACGTGAACGCGCTGTGATCCCAAGGACTATCGCTCTGCAGGCGACCGCTGCCGCTCGCGCCGCTGGCGGTCACGAGGCGCAACGCCGTGGTCTGCGAATCCGTCCCGTCGCTGTCGAGCTGATAGAAATTCAGACCGCTCGTCATGCCTTCGAGATAGCCGCGCGACGGGCAGCCCGTCATGCCTTCTGCCTTGCCGCAGTAGTCGAGGCGGAACACGCCGTACGCGTTGCCGGCCGTCGGCGGCTGCGACGCGGAGATGTGCACGAAGATCGTTTGCTTGTGACCTTCTTCTTCCAGCTCCAGCCACGTCTTCACGACCATCGGATCGGCGTTCGACGCGCGCGTCGAATTCACCACGGCGGTGACGTAGTCGGCCGCGGCAGTCGCGCCATCACTCGTCGCGCCGGAATTGGCGGTGCTCGAGCGCTTGTCCTGATCGCACTTGTTCTTGTCGACGAGCGCGATGTAGGCGCCCTGATTCACGAGAGCATCGGGTCGCAGCGCGTGCATGATGCACGCGATCATGTTGACCTGACCGATGCCCTCCGACGTGGCGTCCTGGACCTGACTCGTCTGCACGTCGGTGGCATAAGCGGAAGAGGCGGGGGGTGCCGCGAAGGCGGCCGGCGACGCGACGGCCGCGGCCAGCACGAGCGACGGCGCGCTCGCGCGAACGATGAGCTTTTTCAAGAGACCTCCGAAAGGGATAGCAGCGCTGTTCAGTTGGCGTTCGTCGCCGTCACGACGGACACCGAGCTCGGCGTAGCGACGCCCGTGATGGTTTCGGGCGTGGGCGGCGGGCTGTTGCCGCCGGGATTGGGAGCATTCGCGGCGGTACCGCTGCCACCGCCGCCGCATCCGGTCATGAGACAAAGGAAGAGCGCGGCTGCCGCGGCAGCGCGCATTGAGACCTGCTTCACGTACACACCTCTACAGGGGCAAAAAATTCCCCGCGACCGAGGCACAGCATCGGCAGGCGCCGCCCCACTCTTCAAATCGGTGTGTACGAAAGAAGAGTCAGCGCACGCCGGGCCTGCTTTATGTCGCTCCGAAAAAGAGACGCAGGTCAGCGGCGCGAGAGCGGCAGCGCTGTCGTTTCCTTGATGGTCGAGAGCGCGATGGACGAATGGACCGATTCCACTCCCGGCATCTTCGAGAGGTGATCGAGGAAGAAGGCTTCGTACGCCTTGATGTCCCGCACGACGATCCGCAATAGAAAGTCGGTGTCGCCCATCAGCGTGTAGCACTCGAGCACTTCCGGATGCTCGCGCACCGCCGCTTCGAACTTGCCGAGCGAATCGCGCCCGTGCGCGACGAGTTTCACGCGCGAGAACACCGTGACGTTCAAGCCCACCTTCTCGCGATCGAGCAGGGTCACGCGCGCCTTGATCACGCCCTGCTCCTCCAGACGCGTGATGCGGCGCCAGCACGTGGAGGTCGTCATGTCGACCTTCTCGGCGATTTCCGCGGCCGAGAGATTGGCGTGCTGCTGCAGCACCTCCAGGATGCGGAGATCGCCGCGATCGAGCTCGACTTGCATGGTGCGTACCGTGATGTGCGGCAAAGATGGAATGGATATTTCACCGAACGGCCCTGCGAGGCAAGTTTTGTGACACGCGTTGCACGGACCCGGGCGTAGGCTGCCAGGCAATCCAATCCCTGCGGAGCGCCCGATGAGCCCCTTCGACAACCGGGAATTCGACGGTCACGAGCTGGTGGTCTTCAGTCACGACGAAGCGACGGGGCTGCGCGCCATCGTTGCCGTCCACTTGACCGCACTCGGTCCGGCCGCGGGCGGGTGCCGCATGTGGCCGTACGCCACGACGGCCGAAGCCGTGACGGACGCGCTCCGGCTCTCACGCGGCATGAGCTACAAGAATGCGATGGCGGGTCTGCCGTTCGGTGGCGGGAAGGCGGTGATCATCGGCGACTCCCGCCGCAAGACGCCCGCATTGTTCGAAGCCTTCGGACGCTTCGTGAATTCCGTCGGCGGCCGCTACATCACAGCCGAAGATGTCGGCACCACGACCGCGGATATGGAGAGCGTCGCCAAGCACACGCGCTTCGTCGCGGGCTTGCATCGCAAGCCGGGCGAAGTCGGTGGCGATCCGTCGCCGAAAACGGCGCTCGGCACGCACCTCGGCATCAAGTCGGCCGCGAAATTTCGGCTCGGTCGCAGCGACATCGAAGGACTGCGCGTTGCCGTACAGGGTGTCGGCGGAGTCGGCTATCACCTCTGCCGACTGCTCGCGGCCGAAGGCGCGAGGCTCAGCGTTGCGGACGTACGCTCGGACGCCGTCACGCGCGTATGCGATGAGCTCGGAGCCGACGCGGTTCCGGTCGAGGCCGTGCTTCGGCAGGACGTCGACGTCATCGCGCCGTGCGCACTTGGCGCGATCCTCAACTCGCAGTCCATTCCGACGATCCGTGCGAAAGTCGTCGCCGGCGCTGCGAACAATCAGCTCGCGACGAACGCGGACGGCGAAGCGCTCCTTGCCGCCGGCATCCTCTACGCGCCGGACTACGTCATCAATGCGGGCGGCATCATCAGCGTCGCGCGCGAGTACTTCGGCGGCAGCAGCGAAGCCCAGGTCACGGCGGACATTCACGGCATTCCGGCGCGCCTCACCGAGGTCTTCGAGCGCGCGCGTCGTGAGGGTCGGCCGACGAACATCGTCGCGGATCGGCTCGCGCAGGAGCGCATCGTTTCCGCGCAGCGGCGCCTCGTCGCCTAAGCAGTCGAGGTTACCGAGCCGGCGAGAGTAGTCGTCGGCCGAGCAGCAGCAGCGGCAACTGTCTCGCGTCGCCAGTTGGCGACGGGCGCGAGAAGAACCCGCCTCATATCGGCTCTCGCGAGGCCAAGCCCGAAAACGCGGCGGTGCCTCGCGTCGTGTGTGCAGTACACTGCGCGCACGGATGAAGCGCGTCATCGCCATTGCCAATCAAAAAGGTGGGGTCGGCAAGACGACCACGGCCGTGAACCTTGCGGCCTCGCTCGCCGCGACCAAGCGCCGCACGCTGCTCATCGACCTCGATCCCCAGGGCAACGCGACCATGGGCTGCGGCATCGACAAGTCGCAGGTTCAGCAGGGCACGTGCGAGGTGTTGCTCGGCGAAGCGCCGATCGAATTGGCGCTGGTGACGCTCGACGGCGCCGGCTTCACGATGCTGCCGACGAATCAGGACCTCACCGCTGCCGAGGTGCGGCTGCTGACGATGATGACGGGCCGTGAAACGAAGCTCGTGAACGCGCTGCGGCCGGTGCGCGACAGCTTCGACGTAATTCTGATCGACTGCCCGCCGGCGCTGAACATGTTGACCGTGAACGCGCTGGTCGCTGCCGACAGCGTGCTCGTGCCGATGCAGTGTGAGTACTACGCGCTCGAAGGGTTATCCGCGCTGCTGTCGACCATCGACCAGATTCGTGAAGCCGTGAATCCGTCGCTCGAGCTCGAAGGCATTCTGCGCACGATGTTCGATCCGCGGAACAATCTCGCGAATGAAGTGAGCGCGCAGCTCATCATGCATTTCGGCGACAAGGTGTTCCGCACGATCATCCCGCGCAACATCCGGCTCGCCGAGGCGCCGAGCTTCGGCAAGCCCGTGCTGATGCACGATCGTGAATCACGCGGCGCCCTCGCCTACCTGGCGCTCGCCGGCGAGATGATTCGCCGGGAGGAAGAGGCGCTCGAAGCCGCGCAAGCGCCTGCCGCCGAACCCGCGTCTAGCGCCGAACCCGCGCCCGCCGCGGGCGAGACCGCCGAGCCCTCGACGCTCGGCTGACGGACCGCACGCAGCTCGCACGGATTGGCCTACGCGCGCTCGCACGGCGAGGATTTCGCGAGCGAAAAGAGGCATCCGCTGCCGCCGAGGCGAACAAGCATGAACGGCACGGCCGCCCGCTCGATCCCGCCAAACGTTCATGCACCCTGACGTATCGGCTGGCTCTCGCGGAACACAGTTCACCGCCGCAACGCATTCGCTATGATCCTCGCCCCATGAGCCTCAAGAAGCCCACGCTGGGCCGCGGCCTAGCGGACCTCCTCGGTCAAAGCGCCCACCGCCCCGCGCCGCTCACCCCGCCGCCGACGACCAGCGCGCCAACGGCGGCTCCGGCTCCGGCGCCCGCGGGCGATCAGCTCACGAAACTGCCGCTCGACCTGCTCCAGCGCGGCAAGTACCAGCCGCGCGTCGACATGCGCCAAGAGACCCTGGAGGACCTCGCCGCGTCGATCAAAGTGCAAGGCGTCGTGCAGCCGATCGTCGTGCGTCCGGTCGGCACGCCGGCACCGGGTGAATCGCAGCGCTACGAAATCATTGCCGGCGAGCGTCGCTGGCGCGCCGCGCAGATCGCTGGCCTCGACGCGATTCCGGCCATCGTCCGCCGCATTCCCGACGAAGCGGCGATCGCCGTCGCGCTCATCGAGAACATTCAGCGCGAGAACTTGAACTCGCTCGAAGAGGCGCGCGCCCTCGAGCGCCTGATCAACGAATTCCAACTGACGCATCAGCAATGCGCCGACGCGATCGGCCGCTCGCGCACCGCCGTGACCAACCTGCTGCGCTTGCTCGAAGCGGCGCCCGAAGTCTGCGACCTCGTCGCGAATCACTCGCTCGAGATGGGCCACGCGCGCGCGCTGCTCGGCGTGACGAACAAACGCAAGCAAGCGGAGATCGGCGCGGAGGTCGCGAAGAAAGGCCTGTCGGTGCGCGAGACCGAAGCGCTCGTCCGCCGCGTGCAGCAACCCGAAGCGGCGAAGAGCAACGGCCCCGCCGGATCCTCCGATCCGAACGTGCAGCGCCTCGAACAGGAGCTGGCCGAGAAGCTCGGCGCGAAGGTGCTCATTCAGCACAGCTCGGGCGGCAAGGGCAAAGTCATCGTCAACTACAACAGCCTCGACGAGCTCGACGGCATCCTCGCCCACATCAAATAGTCTGCGTAGATCGGCGCTCCTCGTAACAGAAACGGCACAGCGCCCGGCGACGACGGCTCCGGCCACGGTTTTGCAGCAAAAAAACCCTTCTCCGGCACGCGACGCTGTGGAATTTCGAGGTTCGCGTCTCTATAATCCCGCGGCTTCGCGCCGGGCCGTCTAAGTGATTGTCCGGGCAAAGTAAAAAGCGAAGCCACTTCCCAGTTCTGCGTGAATCCGGAAAGTGGCTTTTTTAATGTCTCCGAGCGGGATGAACGTGGTCTCGATCGACGCCTCGCAGGCACGGCGGATGGCTTACTCCATCGTGGTCTGGCAGGCCGTCACGACCGCCCTCGTCGCGCTCGCAAGTTGGGTAATCGCCGGTGGTCTCGCTGCAATGTCGGCGTTCATCGGCGGGAGCATCAGCACACTCGCCAGTCTCGCGATGGCCCTTCTGGCATTCAGGAGGGGAACGAGCGCGGACGCGATGCGCGCGGTGCGCGGATTCTTCGCCGGCGAAGCCGCGAAGCTCGCGACCGTCGTCGTGCTGTTCGTGGTGGTTTTGCGAACTCTGAAGGTCTCGCCGCTGGCGATGTTCGCTGCCTACGTGGCGACCTTCATCGTCTACTGGCTTGCGCTCGCCAACGCGCTGCCGACGCCGAGAGGGTCCTCGGGCGCGGGCGCGAACGCGCAGCGTCCAGGAGACGGCGAACGAAGCCTGAGGTAGCGCGAGCCCGTTGCTCGACGTCGACCTTGGGACGAGAACGAAAGCGATGACCGCCGAGGTAATGGTCTCGGCGCTCACGCCGACCGAAGATTGAGGCGAACTTGGAACGATCATGGCCGCTGTAGAACACGCTGCTGAACACGCGCCGAGCGCTAACGAATACATTCTCCATCACCTGACGTTCCTGTCGAACAAACAGGCGAAGGGCATCGTCGATTTCAGCGTCATCAACTGGGACAGCGTGTTCTTCTCGGTGGTGCTGGCGATCCTGTTCGGCGGCTCCTTCTATATCGCCGCGCGCAAGGCGAAGATCACGAGCGGCGTGCCGCGGGGCTTCCAAGCGTTCGTGGAGCTCCTGGTCGAGTTCATCGACAACTCCGTCAAAGAGACTTTCCACGGCACGACCAAGCTGATCGCGCCGCTCGCGCTGACGATCTTCGCGTGGGTGTTCCTCTTCAATTCGATGGATCTCCTGCCGGTCGACCTGCTGCCTGCGGTGGCCCACAAAGTGGGGGTCGAGCACCTGAAGGTCGTGCCGAGCACCGACGTGAACGTGACGTTCGCGCTGTCGCTGACGGTGTTCGTGCTCATCATCTACTACAGCATCAAAATGAAGGGGCTCGGCGGATTCGTCAGCGAATTCACCATGCAGCCCTTCAGCAGCAGCAACCCCGTCGTCAAGGTGCTGCTGATCCCCGCCAATCTGATACTCGAGATCGTGCCGTTCATCGCGCGCCCCATCTCGCTGTCGCTGCGACTCTTCGGCAACTTGTTTGCCGGCGAAATGATTTTCCTGCTGCTCGCCCTCCTCACGCTGAGCGGCTTCGGTCAGCTCGCCTCGGTCGGCGGCTGGCTCGGCGTCATCGCGCACGTGTTGCTCGGCTTGGTGTGGGCGATCTTCCACATCCTTGTGATCACGCTGCAGGCCTTCATATTCATGGTGTTGACGGTCATCTACTTGGCGATGGCTCACGAGCACCATTGAGTCGCACGTTTCGGTTTTTCTGGTTTCTTGTAGGAGCATTCGATCGTGGAAAACATTGCAAACATCCAGGGCATGACCGTGCTCGCCGTCGGCATCATCTTCGGTCTCGGCGCGCTCGGAACGGCCATCGGCTTCGGCATCTTGGGCGGCCGCTTCCTCGAAGGCGCGGCGCGTCAGCCGGAGCTCACCCCGATGCTGCAGACGAAGATGTTCATCGTCGCGGCGCTCGTCGACGCGGTCGCGATGATCGGCATCGGCTTCGCGCTGTTCTTCACGTTCGCGAATCCGTTCCTCGCGGCGGTTTCGGGCGGCGCGGGCTGAAGTAGTCGCGAGCCGCATCCCGGCAGGAGACGACCATGAACATCAATCTGACGCTCATCGTGCAGATGGTCGTGTTCATCGTGCTGATCTGGTTCACGATGACATTCGTGTGGCCGTTGATCACCAACGCGATGGAAGAGCGGGCCAAGAAGATCGCGCTCGGGCTCGCCGCCGCCGAGAAGGGCCAGGCGGAGCTCGCGCAGGCACGCACCAACTCGGACGCGATCATTCGCGAAGCGCGCGAGCGCGCGACGCAGATCATCGACCACGCGCAGCATCGCGCGAACGAGCTGATCGACCAGGCGAAGGCCACGGCCACGCAGGAAGGTCAGCGGCTCGTCGCCGCGGCTCAACAGCAGATCGACCTCGAGGCCAACCGTGCGCGCGAAGCGCTGCGCAAGGAAGTGGCCGAGCTCGCGGTGAGCACGGCATCGAAGCTGCTCGAGCGCGAGATCGATGCGCGCGCGCACGCGGACCTCATCAGCAAGTTGGCGACGCAGATCTAACGCCATGGCCGACAAGAGCACCATCGCGCGGCCCTACGCTCGCGCAGCGTTCGAAGAGGCGAAGCGCACTCAACGCCTCGCCGATTGGGCGCAGGCGTTGCAGGTGGGCGCCGCCGTCGTGCAGGACGAGCGCGTTGCGGACCTGCTCGACAACCCGAAGGTGACGCCCGCGGAGCTCGCGAAGCTCATCGAAGACATTGCAGGTCCCAAGCTCGACGAGCTGGGCCGTAACTTCGTGCAGACGCTCGCGGACAATCGCCGGCTCGCGTATCTGCCGGAGATCGCGCAGATCTTCGAGCAGTTGAAGGACGCGGAAGAAGGCGTGGTGGACGTCACCGTCACTTCCGCGGCTCCGCTCGACGAGCAGCAGCGCGAGACGTTGACCCAAGCGCTCGCCCGCAAGCTGAAGCGCGATGTGCGCCTGCACTGCGGCATCGATCCGAGGCTGATCGGCGGCGCGGTGTTACGCGCGGGGGATCTCGTCATCGACGGCTCGTTGCGCACGCGGCTCGACCGCATCGCGTACGAGCTGACGGCATAACGTTTTAGGCAATTGGATGGCGCGCGTCGCGCGCCCTAGGAAATCGAGATGGCCATCAAGGCAACCGAAATCAGCGATCTGATCAAGCAACGGATCGAGAACTTCAAGTCGGTCACCGAAGCCCGCAACGTCGGCACGATCGTGTCGGTGACGGACGGCATCACGCGCATCCACGGCCTCGCCGATGCGCGCTACGGTGAGATGCTCGAATTCCCGGGCAACGCCTTCGGCCTCGCGTTGAACCTCGAGCAGGACTCGGTGGGCGCGGTGGTGCTCGGCGAGTACAAGCACCTGCGCGAAGGCGACAGCGTGAAGACCACCGGCCGCATTCTCGAAGTGCCGGTCGGTCCGGAGCTGCTCGGCCGCGTCGTCGACGCGCTCGGCCAGCCGATCGACGGCAAGGGCCCGATCAACAGCACCAAGACCGCGCCGATCGAGCGCGTCGCGCCGGGCGTGATCTATCGCAAGTCGGTGAGCCAGCCGGTGCAGACGGGCTACAAGGCCGTCGACTCGATGGTGCCGATCGGCCGCGGCCAGCGCGAGCTGATCATCGGCGACCGCCAGACCGGCAAGACCGCGATGGCGATCGACACGATCATCAATCAGAAGAACAGCGGCATCAAGTGCATCTACGTCGCGGTCGGCCAGAAGCAGAGCTCGATCGCCAACGTCGTGCGCAAGCTCGAAGAGCACGACGCGATGAAGCACACGATCATCGTCGCCGCTTCTGCTTCGACGCCCGCCTCGATGCAGTACCTCGCGCCGTACGCGGGCTGCGCGATGGGTGAGTTCTTCATGGATCGCGGCGAAGACGCGCTCATCATTTATGACGATCTGACCAAGCAGGCGTGGGCCTATCGCCAGATCTCGCTGCTGCTGCGCCGTCCGCCGGGCCGCGAAGCGTATCCGGG
>Ga0081455_10000461_pt1 | contig 53186 bp, 74 predicted proteins | sample TabmetS3T2R1_FD_70207 | JGI IMG/M metagenome (GOLD analysis project Ga0081455, IMG submission 70207) | Tabebuia heterophylla rhizosphere microbial communities from the University of Puerto Rico - S3T2R1 | ecosystem: Host-associated > Plants > Roots > Rhizosphere ...
AGGTGAATCCCGCCGATCTGAGGCAACCGCACCGAGCCTTTACAAGTCGCACACATCGCATTCAACTCGGCACGCCCTTGGGGGGACCATGAACAGCCCGACACCACCACCCATGCCCAACTTCCCGCCGCCCCCGCAGGCGCCGAAGAAGTCCCGCACCAACCTCGTCATCATCACCTCGGCCGCCGCCGTCATCGCCGCCATCGTCGGCACCGGGATCGTGGTCGTCCAGTCCAGAGACGACGGCAGCAAGCCGGCCGCGGCCGCCACAACGAGTACCCCCGACGAGGACGTCGTGACCGCCGCGGCTGAAGACCCGGACCCCGAACCGACGGACACCGGGCCCCAGGTCTTCGGCCTGACGGACACCGCCGAGTACGACTCTGGCGTGGAGGTCACCCTGTCGGACTTCTCCCGCCACGTGTCGAGCCAGTACGCGTCGCCAGAGAACACGCCATACGTGAAGTTCACCGTGAAGGTGAAGAACGGCAGCACGTCGACGATCGACACCACAATGTTCACGGTGTCCTGCTCGTACGGTGAGGACGGCCAGTCCTCGGAGTCCATCTTCGACGACGGCCTCGACGGCGGTCCGAACACAAAGCTGCTCGCCGGCCGGTCGATCAACGTGCCATGGGGGTGCGAGATGCCGAAGGGCGCATCGGAGATTCAGATCGAGGTGACCGCCGACATGGAGTCGGAGGCCGCGATCTTCACGGGGAAGGTGAAGTAGCGGCCCCCCGAAACGGCCCTGCCGCGATCCCATCGCGGCGGGGCCGCCGTCTATCCGGCGGCCGGCTGCTCTGCAGGGATCACGGGGGCCGGGACGGCGCGGGCCATCCAGCGGCCGTCGGTCATGTACTTCGGCATCATCACGGGCAGGTAGCCGCGTTCGATGAGCTGCGCGAGTCCCTCGGCGCATTCGTCCTCGGTGTCCGCTTGCACCCCTATCCGTATCGCCATATCGACAGTGTGATCGGAGAGTTGGGCTGGCGCGGGTGGAATCAGTGGATTCGTGTCACGACTTGAGCACACCGCCTTCACGCGGCCCGCACGAGCACGCATGATGCACTCCGAGCCAACGCCACCACTCGGGGGGAAACAGTCGTGTCCGAATACAGCGACGTACAGAAGGCCGTACGGGTCGAGAAGTTCCGCATCTGGCTGGCGTGGCTCTGCGGCAACTTCATCCTCCTGGCTGTCGCCCTCGCTACCCAGAACATCCACATCGTCAGTGTCGTCACGCAGCTGCTGCTCGTCGCCGGGTTCCTCGCGCTGACGGTGGCGCTGTTCCGGATGACGGGCGCGCTCAATCGGAAGGCCGCGGACGCGCGGCGGCAGGTCCTCGGCGAGGACTACCCCGGCTGACAGCGGGCGTACTGCGGCCCCGCTCCGGAGCGCCCGGGCGGGGCCGTCGTCATGCGGTGGGCTCGCCGCCCGGCGGCGGGAAGTGCCGGTTCAGGATCTCCGCCCACCGCTCTGCCGGCACGAAGCGCCCAAGGTCCTCGCCCTGAGCGTTGACGAGTTCCAGCAGCGCGGCTACGAACGGGGCTGCCTCGTCAGCATCGATGCCGGCGGCCGCCTGCCTCATGCGCTCCTGCGCGGCGGGGAACTCGCGCTGGGCCCACTCGCCCTGTTCCTTCGCGCGCCGAACCCCCTCCTCGGAGAGGATCCGGTCGACGGTGTACGTCGGGCAGGTGTCGAGGTGCCAGGTGACCAGGGTGAAGTAGCAGCCGGTGTCGGGGTCTTCGCGCACGCTGATGATGCGGGCGTCCATGTTCTCTTCGGTGGCCTCGCAGTCGGTGCAGACCTCTTCGCGCCTGTCGTGGTCCTGGCTCACGTGGCCTTCTCCTCGCTGCTCGCCGGGCGCATCGCCGCGGCCAGCGTGGCCAGCGCTGGCGCCGCCGACCTCACGGCTGTCGTCGCGTACTTCATCAGCGTCTGCTCCATCGGCGACAGCGGGCGAGGCTTGGCGCGTGGCCCCGTCTCGCCAGAGTGGCGGTCGAGCTGGTGGCCGGCGCGCTCTGCGTTCTGATACGGGCGGTGGTTCATGTGGGCTCCTCGTCCGGGCGCGTTGGGCCCTCGCCATAGAAGCCTTCCAGCTGCACGTTCAGCTCTGCCAGGTCTGGATGCTCAGCAAGCTCACGCACCTCTGACTCCGTGAGCACCTCAGCGAGGCGCCGCATGGATCGGGTAGCCAGGGCCGCCTCGGCCGCCATGTCCAACTCGGCGGCCCGCTTGCGGTGCAGGCCCGCCAGGATGCGCAGCTGGCGCGCTCTCAGCTCGTATCGATCTGGCTGCTCGCTCATGCGGTCGGCCCCTTCCTTGGCCGGCCGCCTTTGCGTGCGCGCCGCTCTGCAAGCTCTTGATCGGCGGCGGCAAGGTCCGCGTGGTCGCGCTCGTCACCGTGTTCTTTGACCGTGGCGCGGACGTAGTCGAGGAGGTCGGCGCTGCGGTCCGTGTCGAGGCGCGTGGTGACGCGCCCGTAGGCCTCCCAGAGGCGGCGCGGGATGCGGAACTTGGTGGTGAAGGTGTGATCGGTCTGGTCGGCTGCCATGGGTTCCATGTTCCCACACGGATTCATCGCCGCAACCCCTTGTGTGGGTACACGGTTAAGCATTACTGTGTACCCACAAGGTTATGAACGAGGGGGAAGCTCAGATGATCGCCACCAACCGCAGCCGTCGCCAGATCCTCAAGACCCGCACTCGCGCCCAGCGCGCCGCCGCGAAGATCCGTCGCGAAGGTGTTGCCACCCTGGCAACGCACTGCCTGGCCGCTGGCCTCCCCATCCGCGAAGCCCGCACCGTCGCTGGATCCCTGCGGCGCAACGCCTACGCCGCCGGAATCAACGGCATCGACAGCCGTACCCACGCCGGACGCCACATGCGGTACTGCCAGCGCTACACCCCGGCGCAGGTCGCCGTGATCGCCCTCCGGTACAAGCCGCGCAAGCCGGCCTACCGCACCGCCGCAGCCCGCCTCGCCCTCGCCGCATAAGGAGACCGTCATGCCCCGTTCCGAGCACCTCACCGCCATGTCCACCACTGGACTCAGTGACGAGCGTGAGGCCGACCTCAAGCTCACCACCGACGACTACGCCGGCAGCGACCGTGTGAAGGAGTTCCACGCCGACCGCGCCGACCGGATCAGCGACGAACTCGACAGCCGCGACAACGCCTGACCGCCCGCCCTTCGCTCGATCTACCGCCACGAAAGGACCCACACCATGGCGTTCCGCCTCATCGTCACCCGCCCCAATGGCTCCCAGGCCCACTCCAGCACCGAACCCCTGGCGACGCGCCAAGCTGTCGCGCTGTCCGCATTGAAGGTGCTCGCCGATCGGAACATCGCCTTCGGGAAGGCGGGGCTGGACTTCGGTAAGCGACTCCGGGATGCCGAGTTGGGCGAGACCTTGACGCACAACTCGGGTTACGCGTTCCGCACCGAGGAGTTCTGACCGCCGCCTGACCGCCCAACCCGACAGGAGAACCATGGACTTCCGCGACGCCATCAGCATCGTCACCGCCGAACTCACCCCGCAGCCCTGGGACTACACGAGTGCGGCAGGCACCACACTCCGCGTCATCCCGGCCGGCCTCCGCGCCAACAAGGGCGAGGCAGAGGTGAACGTGCGCATCACGCGCGCGGACGCGACCGGCCTCTACGACTACGGGATCACCGGACCGAACAGCCGCGGCGTCGCCGAAGTCGGCGTACCCACGGCCGTCCTGCCCGACTTGATCCAGGCGCTCACCGACCAGGGCAGGTGGCAGGACAACGCATTGGCGGCAGGCGCTCTCTTCGTGCGAACGGCACCCAGCGGCGTGTGCGTGACGGTGACCGAGACGCACTCCGTAGAGCGGGAGGAGAAGGTGTTCATCAGCCTTCCCGAATCCCAGCGTCTCCCGCTCGCGTCCGCTCTGCAGCGCGCCCTCGACGTCGCCCGCAGCTGGGAGGAGTAGCCGGCGCGACCATCAGAAGGCCCCGAACCGCTGCCTGGTTCGGGGTCTTTCGCCTGCGGTCGCGGCGCGGCCCCATACTGGCGGCGTGACCGAACGTACCGACAGGCTCGACGACTTCCTCGTCCGTCTCGACGACGCACAGCGCGCTGCCGAGGCGGACCGGGGCGCGTACCTGGCGTGGCTCGGGCAGACCGGGCCGGCGATCGCCCGCGAACTGACCGAGGCGCTCCCGGCGTCTGCGCGGGAAGCCGGGTTGCGCTTCGTGTGGGAGTTCCTCGGCGCCGAGGGCTTGACCGCCTCCGACACGGAACCGCCGCCTGGCACGTGGGTACGGGACTCCTGCGGCCGCGAGTGGGTGCGGTACGAAGAGGGCGGCCCTGTCGGGTGGGAGCCGCCGGGCGGCGGCGAGCACGAGACGTGGAGGAAGATCGCCGGGAACTACGGGCCCGTCACCGTCCTCGAATGGGGCGACGCGATCTGCGAACGCCACGGCACCCCCATGACTGACGGCGTCTGCTCCAGCTGCCTCGCCGACAGCGCACACGACGGAAGGTGAACCCGGTGAACATGGTGGTCAACAACACGCTCTCCAACTGGCCGGGCGACGAACTCATGGTGGCCGAACCAGTCCAGGCCGGCGACATCCTCCGCATCGGCACCAACCAGCCCTTCACCGTTGGAGCCATGCACGTCAGCGGCGCTGGCCCATACAGGGTCCTGATCGGCAGCGAGTCACCGTACGACGGACTCGACTCCATCCCCCGAAACGTCATGGCCGGAGAACCCGTCGAAGTCGTCGGCCGGTTCGGGGCGCGGGAGCAGGCGTGATGGCCACGGACCGCATGGTCGTCTGGCTGCGGCAGGCCATGGACGACGCCGAGCGTGAGGCAGAGTCCGCGGCCGAAGGAGCCGGAAGCCATCACTGGGCCGTCGGCGAAGAGGCGAGTTGCCAGTGCTGCGTCAACCTTCGCAATGTGGACGGCGGCCTGCTGTGCACGCCCGACTCCCGCTACGTCGATTTCATGGCCGCCCACGACCCGGCTGCCGTCCTGCGCCGAATCGCCGCCGACCGGAAGATCCTCGACGCCCACCCCACCACCACCGAGATCGTCAATCCCGGATACGGCGAGCACGTTGCCGACTTCGGATGCGTCACCTGCCACGACTGGGACGGTGTCACGGAAGGGAAAGGCTGGTGCCCGACCGTACGTCTACTCGCCGAGGGCTGGGGCTGGGTCGAGGGGGCCCAATGCTGAAGGGCCGTCGAGTCGACGTTGTCGTGCTGGTCGTGGGCGCGGCGATCGTCTACGGGCTCACGCTGCTGTTCCAGCACCTCGGCTGGTACGCCCGCTGAAAAAGCGAGTGATCACGACCTAGGCACACTGGGCCTCACCACCCTCAGTACTACCGGGAGGCCCAGCATGCCTGCACCCTCTCCCTGCCCCGGACCGTGCAACAACGCGTGGCGGAACGCCGAGGCCAACGACACCGACCACGACCTCACCCCCACCTGGGGCCAGCCCATCCACTGCCCGCGATGCGCACTCCGCGCGCTGGCTCAACTCGCCGAGCTCCCCGAGCTGGTGGCCGCGATCAGCCTAGAGGCCCTCAACGGCACCGCCCCCAAGACCACCGGCACCATCGGCCGCACCTCCGCCCCATCCTGGCCCGGGCAGGCCGCGCGGATCCTCACGGAGCACGTCATCGGGGAACTCCTCGGCCTCGAGGACGCGATCCGCGCCGGCCGCCGCCTGCCGGCCCGGGACGCGCGCGGCCGCGAGGGCACGGACCTCACCGCGGCCGTGACCTTCCTGCGCGCGCACCTGCCCTGGGCGCTGGAGCGCTACCCCGGCGAGACCGACCCCGGCACAGGCGAGACCATGGACCCGGCCGCGCTCATCCGCCAACTCCACCGCGGGGCGCAGCGGTTCACGCGCCGCGATCCCCGGCTCGAACACCACCGTGCGCCGTGCCCGCGCTGCGATCTGCTGACCCTGTTCCGCGGTGAGGGAGAGGACTACATCGAGTGCCGCAACATCAACTGCCAGACGCTGCTGACACCAGCCGAATACGCCGATCACACCAAGCGACTCGCAGCGACCCACCGCGCCCTCGCCCCCGCTTGACGCAGGTCAACGCGTGTGTCAGATTTGCCGCGGATCACTATGCCTTCGAAAGGGCCCCGGATACAGCTCCGGGGCCCTTTTGCGTACCACCGTCAAGGAGGCCCGATGCTCCTCGACTGCGACCTCGAACACGCCATCTGGACCACCCCCGAGGCCGCCGAGGCAGCTGGCGTGACCCCCGAGGTGATCTACCAGTGGAAGCGGCGCGGGAAGATCATCCCCGTCAACCGGTGCGGCCGACCCCGCTACCGGGCCCTCGACGTACTGCGCGCCGAACAGTCCACCCGGGAACGCGCGGGCCGCACCCACGCTGTCGCATGACCGTCCAGGAGGCGACCGTGGCCGATTCCGAGATCCCCGCGTTCTGCACGAGCACATGTGCGGGCGAGCAGGCGAACGAGCCGTGTCGTGAGTGCGGACACCTCGCTGCGCTACACGTCGGCGTCAAGCACTGCCCTGTATGCGAACTCGTCCACCACAACCGGCAGGTGCGAGCCGCCATGTCGATGAACCGCCTCGAGGTCCACGTGACCGGCGTCGACGAGCGAGTACTGGAACGCACCATCAAGCGCATGAGCCTGCGCGCCGGGATGCGCAATCCAGGAACGTACTGCCGATAGTCGTCCGCCGTCGGTCGTGCTGAGGGTCTCGGCCGACGGCGGATATCAACCTGCTGATGGAGGGCTCATGCAGCAGCACACCGTCCAGCAGCTGGAACACGGGCCGCGCGCGGGCAAGTTCGTCTACACCGGCGGCAACCGCCGTATGGGCCGGCACGTCGAGTGCTGCGCCGAGGCGTGGCTGGAGATCCTGCGGACACCCCAGGACGAGCGTGACGCCTCCCCGGCCTGGGAGAAGATCGGGCACGACACGGCCGACGAGGCGTACGCCCACATGCGGACCGTGCTCCTGGAGAAGCTCGACCTCGACGGGGAACTCTCCAACTGGTCCGGCTGCCGAGCGCCGTCCGGCGACGGCCGCTGCGATGTGCCGACGAAGCGGATCGCGGAGATCCCGCCGATGTACTTCTACAAGCCGCTCTGTGACGAGCACCGGACGCGGGAGACCGTCGAGGCCATGTGGCAAGGCCCTGGGGACTGGTCCGGCTCCTGGTGAAGCGCGACTGGAAAGGACGGCCCGATGGCCCGGTGCCCTGCCACTGACACCGTCACGGTCGACGGCGAGCCGCTCACGCTGCAATGCGCCCTCTGGGGCGATCCCGACGATCCGCAGGACCTCCACGCGGGCGATCACCTCGTGCACCTGCCGCCCGCGATCGGGGATCACATCTGGCCGAACGAGAACCCGCTGCCACCGAAGCAGCCGGAGAACGACGGCCCGTAGCTGCCGGAGAGGCGGGGCCGTGCACCAGGTCTCCCAGTCGATCCTGCACGACGACCCTTCCGGCCGGCCCGGCAACTGCCTCCAGGCCGCCACCGCGAGCCTGCTGGACCTGCCGCTCGACGAGGTACCGCACTTCATCGAGTTCGACGACTGGCTGGAGCGGTTCGCCGCCTTCTGCAACACGCACGGCTACCAGCCGTTGTACCGGCGCCCAGACGTCCACGTGCCGTATGGGATGGCGTGGGGGCCATCACCCAGGGGAGTGCGGCACGCGGTCGTGTGGGTGGACGGAGCAATGGCCTGGGACCCGCACCCAACCCGCGCGGGCCTGCTGAAGGTGACCGAGCTGATCGCGTTCGAGCCGCTCGGAGGTGATCAGTGAGCAGCCTCCCGAACCAGGCGAACTTCGCGGCAGCGGCCGGGAGCCAGTGGGCGCAGACCTTCCAGATCACCGGCGTCGATATCACCGGCCTCGACTGGGAGTTCGTGGTCCGGCCGACCGTGGTCGACAAGGCGCAGCCCGCACTCGTCAAGGTGACCCCCACGGTCAGCGCTCAGGGCCAGATCACCGTCGACGCCAGCGCCGGCACCGTGCAGGTCGTCCTCACCCCGGCCGCCACCACGCTCCTCGGCCGCGGCGCCAAGCGGTACGGCCTGTGGTCCAACCCGGGCCTGACGTCGGCGACCCTCTGGTGCGAGGGCGTCTTCAACATCCAGTCCGTCGCTGCGGCCTGAGAGGAGGACCGGTGCCCGACGTCATCATCGCCCCGACCGGCGTCCAGGGGCCGCGCGGCAACACCGTCCTGTCCGCCGCCCGCGCCCCGCAGGCCTCCGACGGCATCGACGGCGACTACTACGTCGACACCACCAGCTACCCCACCTCTGCGGTCCTGTACGGGCCCAAGGCGTCCGGGGCGTGGCCGGGCAGCGGCATCACCTTCGGCGGCGGCGCCCTCGGCGCGCTGCTGGCCGCGAACAACCTCAACGACGTCCAGAACGCCGGCCAGGCCCGCACCAACCTCGGCCTCGGCACCGCAGCCGTCGCCGACGCCACCGCCTTCGACGGGGCCGGGGCTGCCAACGCCGCGCTCACCGGCGCCAACTCGTACACGGACGGCAAGGTCACGGCCGAGACCGCCCGCGCCGACGGCGCCTACCTGCCCTTCCAACCTTGGCGGTTCGACGTCACCAAGGCCCCCTACAACGCGAAGGGCGACGGCCTCGTCATCACCGACGGCGCCATCACCACCGGCACCGCGGTCCTCACCTCCGCCAGCAACCCCTTCGCCAACGTCATCCCGGGCATGCTCGTCATGGTCAAGGGCGCCGGCCCGTCCGGCGTCACAACGCACGTCACCACCGTGGCCAGCAAGCAGAGCAACGGGCAGATCACCCTGACCACCAACGCGGTGACCACGGCCACCGGCGCGCTCGTCCTCATCGCCAGCGACGACACCGCCGCAGTGCAGTCGGCGATCAACGCGGCCACCGCCTACGCGCAGTCGCACGGCGCGGCCACCGTCTACTTCCCGGCCCCGACAGGCCGCTTCTACGGCATCGGCGGCGCACTGGTCTCCGGCGGCTCCACCAAGGGCAACGCCCAGCTCACCCTGCCGATCGTGCCCACCATCGGCAACAAGGCCGTGCTCGCTTTCGCAGGCCCCGGCGACGGCGCAGCGGTCCAGCACTGGGAACAGACGGTCCCGCAGATGTCCGGGGCCACCCTCGTCTCCTTCGGCGTGTTCTCCTCCTCCGCCGCGCAGATCGCCGCGATCAACGCGGGCGGCAACGCATCCGTGATCGGCGGCGCCAGCCAGCCCGGCGGATACGGCGTCGCCCCCGGGATCTTCTCGAACATGCACGTCGTCTTCCGGAACCTGTCCATCCTGACGACGCACTCCGCGAATGGCCTCACCTACAGCGCCGCCGACCTGTCCGGTGTCGCCAATGCCGCCCTTCGTAACTTCGCCTACGGCACCACCGGCACCGTCGCCGGCAACGACTACGCCTCCTTCAGCCAGTTCGCCAACGGTCTCTGCCCCGGCCTGCTGCTGCCCGCATCCGGGAACAACGACCTGGTCGCGCTCGACAACGTGACCTGCCACGGCGGCTACACCTACGGCGTCTTCGCGACCGAGCATGCCGACATCTCGGCCATGCGCATCCTGTACTGCTGGGCGTCGTTCTGCCCGGTGGGCACCTACTACAACTCGGTCGGCTCCACCCACGCCATCGTTGCCAGCCTGCTGTCCATCGAGGCGTGCACGTACCTCGTGTACGTCATCGGCGCAGGCAGCGAAGGCATCGGCCCGTTCCTGCACCTGCGCATCGACACCGAGACCGGCACCCCCCGCTTCGGCGACAACAACTCCGGGTTCGCCTCCAGCACCGCGCGCGGCGACGTCGTCCTCACCGGCCTCTACACCGCCGCAAGCCTCACCCTGGACAACCCGGTCGGCTACGACATCGTCGACGGCCAGCGCTCCTACCCGGCCATCACCAAGAACACCAACTACACGGTGTCCACCCTCGACGAACTCGTCACCATGGACGCCTCCGCCGCCGCCCGCACCGTGACCCTGCCCACCGCGGTCGGCCGCACCCGCCGCATCGTCGTCACCAAGACCGACAACAGCGGCAACGCCGTCACGATCGCCACCACCGGCGGCCAGACCATCAACGGACTCGCCACCAAGAGCCTGGCCAGCCAGTGGGCCACGGCCGAACTACTACCCGCGGGCGGGAACTGGATCGCCCGATAACCCGGACGGAGGCCACGATGGCCACACCCTCACCCGAACCGGCCCCCCTCGAACAGCCGACACCTCCGCAGCCGGCACCCGTACCGAGCATCCCCATCGGCCCGACGTGCGTGGCGTGTGGCGGCGAGGCCGTCGTGCACTGGCAGCGGCGCCCGACGGACGACGAACTGGACGCGCTCATCGAAACCGAGCAGTCCCGCCGCGCCGAGGCCCTGCTGCTCGCCGACGAGCAGCAGCCAGCCCCGGTCTTCCCGCCGCTGCCGACCGCCGCCGACACGACCCGGACCGTGTACGCCTGCGCGAACCACGCCATCACGTTGGACGGCGCGGCGCGCGTCCACCTCGGCTCGTGCACCGCACCGAACGAGGCGGACCTGCCCGGCTGCGACTGCACGCCAGAGTCGCCGCCCGCACCAGAGCCCCGCGCGAGTGCCTCGACGAAGAGCCGGCTGCCCGCTCACTGGGTCGCCGGAGGCCAGTGATGGGCCAACGAGGACGAGGCTGGGACCGGGAACTCCCCGAAGGCTTCGAGGAGTTCCGCGCGGACGGGAAGCGCCGCTGCTGGGCGAAGGCAAAGAACAGTGGACGCCAGTGCCCGCACCTGGCCATGAAGGGCCAGCGGGTGTGCCACATGCACGGCGGGAGGGCCAAGCAGAACATGGCGAAGGCCGCCGAGCGGATCACCGAGGAAAGGGCGGCGGAGCTCGTGGCAACCTACGGCCGGAAGATCGAGACCACCGCCACCGAGGCCCTCCTCGACGAGGTGCAGTGGACCGCCGGCCACGTCGCGTGGCTCCGCGAACGCGTCCAGGAGATCGAGGCCGCCGCAGGCGCCGATGTCGATCCTGACTGGGACGAACGGGAAGAGGAAACCGGAACACGGTCCGCTCGCCCCAGCTCCCTCGTGTGGGGCATCACCAAGCGGAAGACCGGCGGCGACGACCACGGGGTCACCGAGGAATCGGCGCCGAACATCTGGCTGAAGCTCTACCAGCAGGAGCGCACTCACCTGGTGAAGGTGTGCGCTGAGGCCATCAAGGCGGGCATCGAGGAGCGGCGGATCAAGCTGGCGGAGCAGCAGGGCGCGCTCGTGGCCCAGGCAATCCGCGCGATCCTCGGCGACCTGAACCTGACGCCGGAGCAGGAGGCCCGGGTGCCGGACATCGTGCCCCGGCACCTGCGGGCGCTCGCGTCCTGACCCCGTACAGGGGGTGGTTTCCATGACCGCCACCCTGGACTGGGCCGAGTTCGCGGCCCGCGAGTTCGAGCCGGGCAGCAAGCGCCAGCGGTGGGCTACGCCCGGCGAGCTGGCCCGGCACATGGACCCGAACACCGTCCAGACGGCCGCTCTTGACCTCCTCGACCAGAACCTTGTCGACGTCGCCGAGGGCCGCTGCAGGCGGTTGATGTGGAGCATGCCTCCTCAGGAGGGGAAATCCGAGCGCACCTCGCGTCGCTTCCCGCTGTGGCTGCTCATCCAGAACCCGGACCTGCGCATCGCGATCGTGTCGTACGAACTGGGCGTCGCTCGCCGTTGGGGCCGCGCGATCCGCAACGACATCGCTTCCCACCCGGAGCTTGGACTCCGCGTTCGGGACGACACGGCCGCGGCTCACGAGTGGCAGCTCGACGGCCATCTCGGAGGCGTGTACTCGGTCGGCATCGGAGGCGCGCTCACGAGCCGCCCCGTCGATGTGCTCTTGATCGATGACCCCTTGAAGGGCCGCAAAGAGGCCGACAGCGAGGCCTACCGGCAGGCAGGCAAGGACTTCTATACCGACACGGCGCGCACCCGACTCGGGCCGACCGCCATGCAGATCATCATCCAGACACGGTGGCACGAAGACGACCTCACGGGCTGGCTGCTGGCAGGGCCCTCCGGCCACGAGTGGCGCTACATCAACATCCCGGCCCAGGCCGAGACTGATGACGACCCGCTGGGCCGGGAACCGGGCGAGTACCTCGTGTCGGCGCGTGGCCGTACGGCCGTCGACTGGGAGGCGACTCGGCGGGACGTCGGATCCCGCACGTGGGCGGCCCTGTACCAGGGCGCCCCGGCGCCGGCCGAGGGCACGCTGTTCAAGCGGCAGCACTGGCGCTGGTACACCGCTTCCCGGGCTGTTCGGCGGGACGACGGCACGATGTGGGTCCACGGTGCCGACGAGCTCATCCAGTCCTGGGACATGACGTTCAAGGACAGCAAGAAGTCGGACTACGTGATCGGGCAGGTGTGGGCGCGCTTCGGCGCCGACGTCTACCTCCTCGACCAGATCCGTGACCGGCTGGACTTCCCTGCGACCCAGCAGGCGGTGAAGGCGCTGTCGGCGAAGTGGCCGCAGGCGCACGCGAAGTTGGTGGAAGACAAGGCCAACGGCCCGGCGATCATCGCCCAGTTGCGGTCCTCGGTCCCGGGCCTGATCGCCATCAACCCGACCGACTCCAAGTACGCGCGCGCCTCCGCGGTGGCCCCGTTCCAGGAGTCCGGCAACGTCTACCTGCCCGATCCGACCCTCGCGCCGTGGATCGACGACTACGTCGTCGAGCACACGTCCTTCCCGAACGCCAGCCACGACGACCAGGTCGACTGCACCAGCCAGGCCCTCGACCGGCTGCTGGGGAACCAGTCCGGCTTCGAGCAGGCCAAGGACTGGCTGAAGCAGTTCTCCGGGAACGCCGCCTGAACCCGAAGGGGGATGCCGTGGCCCGCTGGAGTGCTGCCCTGCGCCGTCTGTTCCGTCCCGACGAGCAGCAGGCAGCCGAGTCCGACACCAGCAAGGCACTCGCCCCCACGGCCGCGCAGACCTACACCTCGGCCCAGGTCGGCAGCCTCGTGGCCGCGACCGCGCAGGCCGTTCGGACGGACGGCACCTTCCAGCCGCTGCCCCGGCCCGAGCCGCAGGTCCCGTTCGGGCCGGGCGTGCCGCTGCAGCCGGCGGCGATCGACCCGCTGCGCCCCGACGGCCGCACCGACCCGCGGTTCAACGAGTACCCGGTCACCTCCAACCTGCCGGGCGTCGGCGACCGCCTGGTGCCGTGGAAGGTCCTGCGGGACGCGGCGGAGGCCGGCGGCCTGCCGCGGCGCTGCATCGAGATCCGCAAGGCCGAGGTCACCACCCTGGATTGGGCGGTCACCATCACGAAGGAGGCCGTCGAGGCGGCGCAGGCCGCGACGGACCGGCCGCGCGCGGAGGTGGAGCAGGAACTTCGGCAGCAGCTGTCGGCGGAGATGGTGCGCTGCACCCGCTTCTGGCAGAAGCCCGACCCGGGTCAGGACGAGAACTTCTCCGAGTGGGTCGGCAAGGTGCTGGAGGAGCACTTCGTCCTCGACGCCATCGCGATCTACCCGCGGCGCACGTACGGCGGCGACCTGTACGCGCTGGAAGTCCTCGACGGCTCCACCATCAAGCCCCTGCGGGACCACCGCGGCGGCCGGCCGCTGCCCCCGAACCCGGCGTTCCAGCAGATCCTGTGGGGGTTCCCGCGCGGCGAGTTCGTCGCGGACGTCGACGACAGCGACCAGGTCCTCAACGGCTACCTGTCCGACCAGCTCGTCTACAAGCGGCGCAACGTGCGTGCGCACACGCCGTACGGCTACTCCGCGGTCGAGCAGGCCCTCGAGGACGTCGACGTCTGGCTGCGCCGCCGGAAGTGGATCCGCGACGAGTACACCGAGGGCACCGTCCCAGCCGGCTTCGTCACCAACCAGGGCCAGACCAGCTGGACGCCCAGCCAGCTGAAGGAGTACGAGACCGACCTCAACGACGCCTACGGCGGCTCGACGGCGGCACGTCACCGGCTGCGCGTCCTTCCCCCCGGCTTCGGCATCGACACTCCCGAGGACTTCGGGGAGAAGTACAAGCCGGAGTACGACCTGTTCCTCATCAAGCTCCTCGCCGCGCACTTCGACACCACGATCGCCGAGCTCGGCTTCACCGAGACCGGCGGCCTCGGCTCGACGGGCTGGCACGAGGGGCAGGCCGCGGTCCAGCAGCGCAAGGCCACGTTGCCGACGCTGCGCTGGCTGCAGCAGCTGCTCACCTCGATCTCCCGCTCGCACCTGCGGATGCCGGAAGAGCTGGAGTTCCGCTTCCTCGGCCTGGAGGAGGAGGACGAGGCCGGCGCCGATGAGGTGGCCGGGCGCCGGGTCCAGCAGGGCCGGATGACGCTGAACGAGGACCGCGACCGGATGGGGCAGCCGCGCTTCGACTTCCCCGAGGCGGACATGCCGATGGTGATGACGAGCCGTGGCGTGATCCTCCTGGCCGGAGCCGCTCAGCGGGCTGAGCCCGGCACGACGCTCAGCGTCGAGAAGGACGACGGCGGGAGCAGCGGCGCCGACGACGGCGCAGCCGAGGACGACGAGGGAGAGCCGGACGACGAGGGCGAGGACAGGGCCGACGCGGTGAAGTCGGAGCTGTCCGCCTACCGCCGCTGGGCGCGCAGGAACCCGCACTCCGGGCGCCCTTTCGAGTTCAAGGTCGTCACGAAGGCCGACGCCCCCGAACTGAACACGGACCACGTCGTGTTCGCCGCACCGGGCGGTGACCAGCCGGTCCCAAAAGGTGACGCGGTCGCGTGGCCCGGATGGGACCGCGACCAGGACACGGCCGACGTCTGGGCCACGCGCATCAGCAGCGAGCTGGAGCAGGCCGTCGACAGCGATCGCCTGGCCCAGCAGTGGCTCGCCCAGGAACTCGTCAAGGACGGCGCCGACACCTCGGACGACACGGAGCCCGATCAGGAGGACGGAGCGGGCACAGCTGCCGCTCTGGCGTTCCTCGCTGCTGCCGGCATCACGCTCACGGCACCGATCGCCGCCGCGATCACCGGCCTGTGGATCGAGGGTTGGGCTATCGGTGACGTCGCCGGTCGCGCCGTGCTGGCCGGCACCGGCGCCCGCTACGGCTGGACCGTCGGCGACGAGGAGGCGGCACGCCGGACGCTCATCGCCACGTCTGCGGACGCCTTGCAGGCGTTCCTGGACCGCAACCGTACGACGATCCCTCCCATCGCGGACCGGCGGCTGCGGGTGTTCGCCCGGGTCCTGGTGAGAGCGAAAGCCCGGGGGCTGACCGCGAAGGAGCTCGCGCAGGCTCTGCGGGACGCGCTGCAGGACGACGCGTGGGCACGGATGGTGGCCCTCACCGAACTCACCCGGGCCAGCGCTGAGGCCGCCCGTGCCGCTTACACGGCGTCGGGCGTCACCCAGTGGCGGTGGAAGACCGAGCCGGATGCGTGCCCGATCTGCGTGGCCAACGAGAAAGCCGGGCCCCGAGACATCGGCGAGGCATGGCCGGACGGGTCCGCGGCTCCGCCTGCGCACCCGAACTGCCGGTGCAGCGTCCTGCCGGAATACGAACAGTGGCAATCCACTTGATCGCGCGCTCACGGAAGGAGCCGCCAGATGACGGACGTCGCGTACGCGTGGGCGCCGATCACGAAGACTGAAGAGCAGGAAGACGGCACGCTCATGGTCTACGGGCCTGCCGCCTCCAGCGACCTCGACCGCGACCAGCAGCGCCTGAACGCCGACTGGCTCGACAAGGCCATGCCCGAGTGGGCGCAGATCGGCAACATCCGCGAGCAGCACGACGCGAAGCGCGCGGTCGGCGTGGGCGTTGGGCTGACCAAGACCGACGACGGCAAGCACCACATCGCCGCCCACATCGTCGACGACGGCGCCGTCAAGAAGATCAAGACGAAGGTCCTCAAGGGCTTCTCCGTCGGCATCAAGAACCCGCGGGTCGCCCTCGGCAAGGCGGACGCCCCCGGCGGCGAAATCATCGACGGCAGCATCTGCGAGATCAGCGTCGTCGACCGGCCCTGCAACCCCGGCACCCTGTTCGAGATCGCGAAGGCGGACGGCGCCGGAACGCTCGAGCCGGTCGAGGACGCGGGAGTCGTCGAGAAGACGGACGCCGAGGCGTTCGGGATCCCGGGCGAACTGTACGAGCGGCTGCCGGACGTCGTCCGTGCCGCCCTCACCACCCTGGCCACCGCCGGCGCGGCCGTGTCGACCGACGCGGTGAAGGCCGACGATGCGGAGGCCGGCCTCGTGGTGTCGTCTCCGTCGATCCTGCTCAAGCTCGACGGCCTGCCCGTGACCGAGGACATGATCCGAGGCCTCGTCGGCGCCCGGGTGAGTGACCAGCTCGGCGCACTGGACAAGGCGGACCTGTCCGCTGCTGGCCGGCGTAAGGCGGCGGCCTCCGGCGCGGCGATGCCGGACGGCTCCTATGTGATCAAGACGAAGGCGGACCTGCGGAAGGCCATCAAGGCTGTCGGCCGCGGCGGAGCCGATCACGACAAGATCCGCAAGCACATCATCACCAGGGCAAAGGCCCTCGGACTGGAGGCCATGGTGCCCGAGAACTGGAACGCGAACGGATCCCTCAAGGACGCGAACAAGGCTGACGCCAGTGAGGAGCTGGTCGCGAAGGCGGAGCAGGTCCTGCGGGACACCCGCGCGCTCGCCCCGTCGCTGACGAAGGCCGACGACGACACCAGCGGGGGCAGTGACGAGTCAGCGGACATCGCGAGCGCCGAGCAGGCCATCGCCGTGATCGCGCAGCTCATCATCGCCGAGGCCGAGTCCCTCGCCCAGGGCAACCTCAACGAGGCCTGCGACATCGACCTGCTGCTGTCGGCCGTACGCTCCCTCACCTGGTTCAAGCGGCGTGAGGAAGCCGAGCAGTCGGGCGACGCGGACATGGGCTTTGCCGACAAGCCCACCGCCAAGGGCGGCAGCGCGGCGAAGTCCGACAGCGCCGAGGACGCCGCCACCGACACCGCCCAGGCCGGTGCCACGGGCGCCGCCTCCACCGAGACTTCTGCTTCCACCGAGGAGCAGCTGACCGCCGACGAGGGCCTGCAGGCTACCGACGGCGGAGAGACCGCCGAGTCCGAAGACAAGGGCTCGGAGACCGACGCAGTGACGAAGGCCGATGTGGCCGAGCTCGTCAAGGCCGCAGTCGCAGAGGCCACCTCCGCTTCAGAGGAGCGCTCCAAGGCGCTCGAGGCGGAGCTGGCGAAGGCGAACGCTGCCATCGAGGAGTTCCGGGCACTGCCCACCCCGGGCGGACCCGCGCTCACTCGCACCGCAGCACAGCAGACCCAGGCGACGAACAGCGACGCCGTCCGCATGAGGGCCGAGGCCAAGGCCCTGCTGGCGAAGGCCGACCAGGTCTCCGACCGCGACCTGCGCGACGGCTACAAGGAGCGCGCCAAGGCCCTCCTCGCCAAGGCCGACGCCTGACCGCCTGCACCCTTCACCTCTCAACTCCGGCCCCGCGTTGGGGCCTTTCGCATGAAAGGAGCCAGTGATGGCTCTGCCCCGTGCCGAAGTCCTCTTCGGCGACAGCCCCGAAGCCCCGGTCCTGTCCAAGGCCGAGGTCAGCGAGCGCTTCGACGAGCTCATGAAGTCCGTCGACCTCGCGCCCACCCGCACGCTCGGCCCGGCCGACGTCGTCCAGGCCTTCACCGAGGGCCGCGGCATCTCCTTCGAAGAGCAGCCGACCAACGCGTTCGGCGCCCTGACGAAGGCCCTCGGCACGCCGGACATCCAGAAGGGCCTGTCCGCCGACTCCCTCGCGTCGATCACCAGCGCGCTCGACGAGCTGAAGACGGCGCAGCCCGACCTGGTCAAGGACATCACGTCCACCTCCCCGGTCGCGGGCGGCCTCGTCGCGTTCGACCTCGAGGCGCCGGCGAAGATGCTGACCCCGCGGCCGACCCCCCTTCGCAACCGGATCCCGCGGAAGAAGGGCATCGGCCTGAGCCACCGGTTCAAGGTCATCTCCGGGTTCTCCGGCACCGGAACCGGCGGTGTGGGCAACATCCACCCCGGTATCCAGGACACCACCCAGAACAACTTCGCCCCGGGCGGCGCCAGCAACGCGCTGTACTACGCGCGCGGCCCGAAGATCTCGTACGCGGGCTACGACAAGACCGTGGCCTACAGCCAGTTCTCCGTGTCGGACCAGGTGACCTGGTCGGCGCAGTACGCCGGGCAGGGCTACCAGGACATCCGCCAGCTGTCCCGTACCAGCCTCATGTACTCGAGCATGCTCCTCGAGGAGCGCATGCTCCTCATGGGCCGTGGCACCAGCGGCAACGGCTTCCTCGGCGCCCTGGCCGCACCGACCGGCCTCACCCTGACCGCCCGCACGGCAGGCACCGGGGAGACCGCGCTGACCGGCGTCTCCACGAACATCTACGTCAAGGTCACCTCGGACGCGGGCGACTTCGGCCAGTCCGTCCTCACAGCGGCCGTGAACGTCGCCCCCTCCACACAGGTCGTCGACGTCACCGCCACGCTCCCGGCCGGCGCGACCGGCATGCGCGTCTACGTGTCGACCGGCTCCTCCGACCCGGGCGACGCCGCCCGCTGGTACGCGGGCAAGACCGGCACGAACAAGTTCACCCTCCAGGGCGCGCTCCCGACCGCCGGTGTCGCGGCGTCCACCGTCACGGCGGACACCACCGCATACCCGGCCGGCTACGACGGCATGCTGCCGATCTGCACCGGCGCCGACTCCGGCTACGTCAGCCGCCTCAACGCGGCCCTGTCCACGGCCAACCCGGGCGTGGAGTGGCAGAACGCGTTCGTCGCGCTGTACAACGCGGTGAAGGCCGACCCGGACCGCACGCTGCTGAACGGCGCCGACCGCAAGCAGCTCTCCGACGCCCTGAAGACGTCGTCGTCCAGCAACTACCGGATGACGATCACCCAGGACCAGCTGACCGGTGTCACCATCGGCGACGTCGTCAACACGATCATCAACGAGGTGACCGGCAAGGGCGTCGCCGTCGAGGTCCACCCGTGGATGCCGCAGGGCAACTCGGTCATCCTCTCCGACAGCCTGCCCATCCCGGACAGCGAAGTCTCCGACGTCTGGAGCGTGTTCAACGTCCAGGACCTGATGGGCATCGACTGGCCCGTCAACCAGTTCGCGTTCGAGTCCAGCTCGTACTGGTTCGGAACCTTGGTCTGCTACGCCCCGGCGTGGAACGCCGCGATCACCGGCATCCAGGCCGCGTAAGCCGCCTGCCGCTGGGGCCCGTAGCGATGACTGCGGGCCCCAGCGCATGGCCCTGAACGTCCGCGGCCCTACCGGAACGGGGCCGCGGACACCCCACCCTCACCCCAAGGAGCAGCCGTCATGACGCGACTGTGCATGCCCGACGGCGCCGTACGCGGCATCGACATCCAGGGCGCCCAGACCGGGGCCACGACCGGGTACACCCCGGGCCGCGACGGCACCGTCACCGTCGACAACCCCCAGCACGAGCGCGCCCTGCGCGAGTACGGGGCGTTCCCCGCCAACCTCGGCGGCCGCACGCGCGGCGGCTACCGCTGCCCCGACTGCGGATTCGGGGCGTTCGTCAAGACCTGCTCCCGCTGCGGCGGGACCTGCGAAAGGGAAACCTGACATGCCCCCCAGGAAGCGCGCCGCCAGCGCACCGAAGGCCGACGAGACCCTGACACCCGAGACCGAGCCGGACGGCCAGCAGGACGACACTGCGGACGTCACGACGCCCGTCTCCGACGACTCGGCCGGCCCGGCCGACGACAGCGCCGCCCAGGCGCCTGCCGACGACGGCGACCAGCAGCCGAGCGAAGACGACGAGGACGACGAGGACGACCCCGAGCTGGAGCTCAGCGACCTCCAGACCGTCGACCTGCCCTGCACCGAGTGCTGCCCCAACGGCTGGCCCGAGGGCGCCTTCTCCGTCGGCTGCATCCACGGCACCTACATCCGCAACCAGGACTGACGGGAAGGGAGGGTGGGCGTGCCCGCCACACCGTACGTGTCCGCCGCGGCATTCCGCGCCCACCCCACCTACCTCGACACCGACGGGCTGCTTCCCGACGAGCCCGACCCCGATGTGCAGACGGCCGAGCTGACGAGCCTGTTGGTGCAGGCGTCCGCGTGGGCGGACAACCAGTGCGACCAGCCGCTCGGCGCACACCTCTACACCCAGAACACGCGGGTGCGCGCGGACCGGGTGGGCATGCTGCGTATCCACGCCGACCACAAGCCCGTCCGGTCCGTGACGAGCTTCTCCTACGGGTCGTCCCCGACGTCCCTCACCGCCCTGGCGTCGCCGCAGGTGTGGGTGGAGGACGACGCCAACATGGTGTTCACCGTCGGCGGTGCGTCGACCGGCTGGTCCGGCTCGCTGCAGGTCGGCTTCGGCGCATCTCCCGGCGGGGAGTTCTTCGCTCGCGTCGGCATCGTCGCTGGGTACGTCGCCACGCTGACCACGGCCGCCGCGACCGCAGGGGACACGAGCCTCACGGTGGCCGACCCGACCGGCATCGAACCCGGCAGCCGGTACACGATCTGGGAGCCGGGCCGCATGGAGACCGTCACGGTCTCACCGCTGTGGCAGCCCCCGGCCGCCACGACCGCCCCGGCTCCCACCAGCGTTCTGCTCGCCGAGCCGCTCGCCAGCGACCACGCCGAAGGCAACGACTTCTCTGGCCTCCCTGGCGATGCCCGGCTCGCGATCGTGAAGTACACCATCGCCCTGCTGCTGCGGCCCGACACGAGCGCCGAGGCCGAGTTCCCCGACTCGACGACGAACTCCAGCACCCGCGGCAAGGACCCGCGACGCACAGGACTGGGCTACGTCGACGAGGCGCGCAAGATCCTCCGCTCCTACCAGAAGGTGCGGTGACCATGTCCCTGGGCCACGAGGTGATGCCGTCATGAGCATCCAGACGGTGCAGGACGGGATCTGCCGCTACTTCGGCGGCCCGTACGACGAGACCACGCGCACCTACCGCTCCTCGCCGCTCGTCAAGTACGGCGTCGGTGTCGTCCGCCGGGCGTGGGCCAAGGACGACAACTTGGCCGACTACTTCCACGGCCAGGACCCGGGAGCACGGACCGGCGTCCAGATCGTGGTCTACATCCCCCGAAGCAGCGAGACCCGCTTCGCTGTTGGCGGCGCGCACGGGGGCCACAAGAACGTCGTGTACGAGGTGCAGCTCTGCTGCTACATCCGTTCCCGCGCCGCCCATGCCGAGGACGCGCAGGACGACGTCCACGCCCTGCGTGACGCGCTGGTCGAGCACCTGCGCGCCGATCGCACCCTCGGCGGTGCGGTGTTCGAGGCCGGTGAGCACGTCGACGGCGGCAACGGGTCGATCGATTTCGAGTACGGCCAGCCCGAGACCCGATCCCAGCTCACCAAGAGCTTCGTCCTGATGACGTTCCCGGCGCTGGAGATCATCCAGGCCTGACGCGCCGCCGGGGCACCGCCACTTCCTCCCATCATCAAGGACTGGAGTCCGCATGCCCGCGAAGCCTGCTGCCCAAGAGCCGGAGCGCACTCCGGCCGCATCCCGCACGACGGACGCCACCCCAGAGCCGGCCGCCAAGGAGGAACCGGCCAAGACCTCGGCAGCCGAGGAGCCGGCCGCCGACGAGGTGCCCGAGGGGCGGCTTCCCGCCGGCGTCTACGAGTTCGTGGGGACCATCCCCACCCAGTACTTCGAGGTGCCCCTCACCGCCCACCCCGAGATCCCCGGCCAGGACTCCACCGACGACACCGAGGCCGTCCCCGCCGTCGCCGCCACCGTCTTCGACTGGCCGTTCAGCGCCCCCGGCGACGGCCGCTGGAAGCCCAGCAAGAAGAAGCCCAACCAGCAGCCGGACAACGCCCCGGCCGACGACCCTGAAGGGGAGTGACCGGTGGTTACCACCTACGCGTCCACCAAGCAGTTCATCGGCATCGCACCGGAGACCGCGCAGGGCACCCCGGTCGCGATGTCGGCGACGCAGCTGCTCACCAGCTTCAGCCCGTCCGACAAGCCCACCTACCTCAAGGACCAGTCGTGGCGCGCGTCGATGGGCACCGACGCCTTCGCGCAGATCCTCGGCGTCGGCACTGCGGACGTCAGCCTCGGCGGCCCCGTCTACGGGGACACCGTCGGATTCTGGCTGCGGAACATCCTCGGCGACTGCGCCGTCACCGGCACCCCGACCGGCAGCGGCGCGACCACCCTGTCGGCATCAGCCGCTGCCGGCGCCACCTCGATCACAACGACGGCGACCATCCCGGCCGCCACGCTCGTACAGATCGGCACCGGCGCGACGGCCGAGGTGTTCACCACCGGAACCCCGACCGGCTCCGGCCCGTACACGATCCCGCTGGCCACCCCGACCGGCGGTCTCGCGTTCGCGCACGCCACCTCGCAGGCCGTCACCCCGGTGCAGTCGGCCGGGCCGTTCACGTACGCATGGTCGCTGCTCAACAGCGGTGGCGGGCAGCCCCCCAGCCACACCCTCACTCACAGCCTGGGCCCTACCGCGACGGTGGGTGCCCGCCAGTACCCGGGCTTCTGCCTGTCGCAGTGCAACTTCCAGTTCAACGCCGAGTCCGAACTCTTTCAGTGGTCGGGGCAGGGCACCTCGTGGCCGTCCGTGCCGGCCGGTGCGGCCCCAACGGCGAACCCCACTACCGTCCTGCCGACCGCGTCCTGGCGGACCAAGGTCGGTATCGGCGGCCCGGCGTCCGGCGGCACCCTCGTTTCCACCGCCATGGACGGCGAGGTCGACATCACCCGCGAGCTCCAGCCGGTGTACACCGCGACCGGCGTGCGCACGCCGTACATCATCCAGCGCGGCGGTCTCAGCGTCGCCGGGAAGATGAACTTCGGCGCCGTCTCCGACGAGTCCGTCCTGCTGTGGATGCTGAACAACACGCAGCCACAGATGCAGCTCGTCTGCGACAACGGGCTCGTCGGCGCGAACCAGATCGTGGTGCAGATCGACATGCAGTCGACCGTGTTCACCCAGGCCGACCCCGACACCTCCAAGGCCGCCGTCGGCTACCAGGCCTCGTTCCAGGCCAACTTCAACACCACCAACGCCGGCGGCAGCGGCGCGCAGTCCCCGATCAAGGTGTCCGTCACCTGCGCCATCCCACCCGGCGCCTTCTGATCCACGCCGGTCGTTCCCTTCCCCTGAACTGCGGTCCCGGAGTGGAAGGGCTCCGGGACCGCACCCTCCCTTCCACCGAAAGGCACCACCATGTCCGAGCGTCAGCCCCTCGCCACCGCGGGCTCCTGGGTCCAGATCCGCGACCCCCACACCCTCAAGTCCGGCGACAAACGGGCGGTACTGCGCGCCATCCGCGAGGGCGCCACCGGCGCGGTCGCGCTCAGCATGCTCGATGCGATCGCCATCGTGGCCGTCGAGGCGTGGAGCCTCGCCCTGCCGACCCCGGCCCAGGACGCCAAGGTTTTGGACCTGATGGAGATCGCCGACTACGACAAGATGTCGGATCTCCTCGGCCCGACGCAGGAGGCCCTGTTCCCGACTCCGGTCGAGGAAAGCGCCGAGCAGGCGGAGGACGAAACGTCCCCTACCGAGCCTTCCGCCGCGTAGTCGCCCGGTTGGAAGGACGCCCCATCCCCGGCAGCGAGAAGATCCCGGCGACGCTGCTGGAAAAGGCCGCCGACTACGCCTGGTTCGCCGAACGCTGGGGCTGGCCCCCCAACGTGGTGGACGAGCAGCCCGCATGGATCATCGAACGGCTGCCCACCTTGGCCACCGCGTTCGACGAGGCGACCGCGGCCGTGCAGGAACGCGCCAAGCAACAGGCAGCAGCCGCTCAACCGCCTGGGGGGTGACCCGGGTGCCGGAGATCAGCGTGAACGTCCAGGGCGCCGACCGGCTGGAAGCCGCCCTGGACCGGCTGGCGCTGCGGGTGCGCACCGCGACCCGGTCGGCAACCAAGGAAGGGATCCGGCTCGTGCAGCGCCGCGCATTCGCGCAGCTGTCGCGCTACTCCCACCCGCCGAACACACCGACGCCGTCCCCGCCCGGCGCCCCGCCGGCCCGGGTCAGCGGCCACCTGCGGGGCGGCCTGTCGCCAACTGGCCCCTATGCGACAGGTGTGGGCTTCGGCGGGAAGCTCGGGCCGACGGCCGTGTACTCCCGCATCCAGGAACTCGGCGGCCAGACCGGCCGCAACCACTCGGTGACGCTGCCACCGCGACCCTACATGCGGCCCGTTCACAGGCAGCTCATCGCGGACGGATCGTTGCGCCGCGTGTATGTCGGAGCCTGGCGCCGCGCCCTCTGACCCACCTCTCCCCCCCAACACAACTGAACAGAGGGGAGGGTCACGTGTCCGACTACCTGGACCCGGTTGTCGTCGCACTCGAAGGCCGCGACCAGCAGCTCCTGGACACGCTGCGCCGGGCCAAAGAAGAGATCCGCCGCTGGAGCGCTGACGTCGGGCGGATGAGCGCCGACGTCAGCGTCAAGCTGGACGACTCCTCAGTGCGCCGGGTGGAAGCAGCCCTCGCCCACCTGACGCGGGACCGCACCGTCCGCATCCTCGCCGACGCCGACACCCGGGTCGCCGCGGCCGACCTAGACCTCCTGACCCGGGCCCGGCAGGCCCGCATCATCGCGGACGCCGACACCCGCGCGGCCGCCGACGACCTTGCGCTCCTCACGCGTCCGCGCACGGTGACCATCCACACCAACACCACCGGCAACCAGCCCAACAGCCCCACCCCGACCCCCGGCGGCGGCCGAGGCTCGAGCGGTGGCGGAGAAGCCAGCTGGAAGAGCCTGCTGACGCTGGCCCCCGCACTGGTCCCGATCGCCGCCCAGGCAACCGCCGTTGCTATGCAAATGGGCGCGGCCACCGTCGCCGTGGGCGTGTTCGGTCTCGCAGTCAAGTCCCAGCTCGGGGCCGTGTCCGGGCTCAGCGACGCGCAGGCCAAGGCCAACGCGGCGGTGGCCAAGTACGGGCCCGCCTCCAAGCAGGCCCAGCAGGCCCAGCAGGCGCTGTCGCAGGTGACGGAGGCAATGCCGGCCCAGACCCTGAAGGCCGCCACCGCGTTCTCCATCCTGCAGGGCGACTTCCAGTCCTGGTCGAACGGCCTGGCCAAGTTCACCATGGTGCCTGTCACGCAGGGCATCGCCGTCCTGGATGCGCTGCTGCCGAAGCTGTCGCCGCTGGTGAAGGGCACAGCCGCCCAGTTCACCCGGCTGACCACGCTGCTCGCCGGGGGCATCAACTCCGGCGCCTTCGACGGCATCATGGCGAAGTTCACCGCGTTCGCCAACGGCGCCCTCAACTCCGCCGTCAACGGCGTCATCCACTTCGCGCGCGTGCTGTCGCAGGGCGGCGGCAGCAACGGCTTCTCGACGTTCATGGACTACGTCAAGTCCACCGCGCCGCTCGTGAAGGAGACGCTGAAGAACCTCGGCGAGGCGCTCATGAACATCCTGCGGGCCGCCTCGCAGGCCGGGCCGGGGATGCTCTCCCTGATCAACGCGTTCGCCAAGCTCGTCGCCGCGCTGCCGCCGTCACTGATCGCCACGATCATGCAGGTGGCGGCCGCCATCAAGATTCTCTCGCTGACCAGGGCTGGCATCACCTCCCTGACCGGAAGCTTCGGCGGCCTCCGCACCCAGTTCACGGCGCTGCGGACCGCGGCTGCCGGCGCCGGCGGCGGCCTGGCCGGATTGCGGGCGGCGTTCCTGTCGCTGGGCACCGCGGCCAAGGCGACCGTCGTCGTGGCGGGTATCGCCGCCGTGGTCGTCGCCGTGTCCAAGCTCGCCTCGCTGGGGCAGAAGGCGCCCCCGGACGTCGACAAGCTCACCAACTCCCTCGGCCGCCTGGGCAGTACGGGCCAGCTCAAGGGCGAGGCGCTGAACGCGTTCGGAAAGAACCTGTCCGGGCTGCGCGACGCCGTCAAGTCGTTCGTCGCGCCGTCGGTGATGGACAACATCCAGCAGGGCATCATCAAGGTCGTCACCCTCGGCACCACCGACAGCACGCCGGTCAAAGAGGCCAAGGAGAACATCAAGGCGATCGACCAGGCGCTGGCCAACCTGGTGCAGGGCGGCCACGCCGACCTCGCCGCGGCCGCGCTGGAGAAGCTGAAGGCCGCCTACGCCAAGGGCGGCCACGACGTCGGCAACTTCACCGGCAACCTGAAGAACTACAAGAAGGCCGTCGACGACGCCAAGTTCGCCGCCGACCTGACCGCCCAGTCACAGGGCCTGTTCGGGGCGCAGGCGCAGCGGACGGCCACGCAGCTCGACAAGCAGAAGGCGTCCGCCGACGGCCTGCGGGGCGCGATCCAGGCGCTCAACGACGTCAACAGGGCTGGCCTCGGCGGGATGATCGCGTTCAACCAGTCCCTCGCCGACACCGCGAAGGCCGCGAAGACCAACGCGGGCGCGCTCACGATGTCGCACGGCCAGCTCAACCTCAACTCGCAGAAGGCCCGTGATGCGGCCAGCGCGCTGCAGGACCTGGCGACCAAGACGGACGAGGCCGCGGGATCGGCGCGGGACTCTGGCGCGTCCTGGGGGAAGGTCAACTCGATCTACAGCCAGGGCCGGGCCGCCCTGATCAAGAACGCTGAGGCTATGGGCCTGACCGCGAGCCAGGCCAAGACGCTCGCGGATCAGATCCTGAAGATCCCGGACAAGAAGGCCAAGGTCCAGATGGACACCGAGGACGCGGTGTCCGACCTCAACTCCTTCAACGCGGCGGTGAAGCGCGCGCCGAACGCCAAGAGCGTCACCCTCAAGACCCTGAGCTCCACCGCGGAGCAGGTGCTGGCGTCGTTCGGCTACAAGGTCACGCACCTGAAGAACGGCCAGGTCAAGGTGTCCGCGGCGACCGGCAGCGCACTGGCGGGGATCCGCAACGTGCAGGGTGCGGTCAACAGCTTGCACGGCAAAACGATCACCATCATGACGCAGTACTTCACCGCCAAGTCGCCTTCGCAGCTGGCCGCCGCGCACGGCCGCGCGCACGGCGGCATCGCTCCTGGGTACGCCGACGGCGGACACGTCATCCAGACCCACCCGAACGGCGGCCTGGTCGACGGGCCCGGCACCCCTACGTCGGACTCCATCGTGGAGGTGTCGCCGAACGGCGGCGTGTACCGGACGTCGAGGAAGGAGTACATCGTCCAGGCCGCCTCGGTCGAGAAGTACGGCGTCTCCTTCCTGGACGCCCTGAACGCTGGCCACCTGAGGCTCGCCGGGTACGCAAAGGGCGGCCTGTCGCAGGCGGCGAAGGACGCCCGCTCGCAGCTGTCGGGCAGCTTCAACATCAGCAGTTTCGGCAGGGAGGCGGGCTACTGGCGCACGCCGTTCGAGCACTCCCTGGCCGTGCCCACGGACATCAACGAGCTGGTGTCGTCCCTCAACGGCTTCCGCAGCGAGATCAAGAAGGCGTTCAGCGGGCGCACCGAATCGTCGCTGCTCAAGCAGCTCGACAAGGCCGGCAAGAGCCTTATCAGCTACGACAAGCAGCTGACCAAGGTCACCTCGTCGCTGGCCTCGGCCAAGTCGAAACTCGACGACCTGAAGAACAGCGCGGCCCAGCTCAAGAGCTCGGTCGCCTCCAGCGTCATGCAGAACGCCGGCATCGTCACGTCCGCCCCGCAGGAAGGGTTCGCCCTCTCCAGCCAGGACGTGCTGAACAACTTGTCGGCGCAGGTGTCCAAGAGCATCGCCTTCTCCAACCAGCTGCAGGCGCTGAAGAAGAAGGGCCTGTCGGCGGAGCTCCTCGAGCAGATCGCGTCGGCGGGCGTGGATCAGGGCGGGGCGACCGCGGCGGCGCTGGTCGGCGCGAGCGACTCCACGATCAAGCAGCTCAACAGCATGCAGTCGCAGCTGAAGACGTCGGCGAACAAGGCGGGCACCGCGGTGTCCGACGCCATGTACGGGGCGGGCATCAAGGCCGCCGAGGGCCTGGTCCACGGGCTGGAGAAGAAGCAGAAGGCCATCGAGGCCCAGATGCTGAAGATCGCGAAGGGGATGGAGAAGAGCATCAAGCACGCGCTCGGCATCAAGTCCCCGTCGACCGTGATGGCCCAGGTCGGCGACTTCACCGCGCTGGGCATGGCGGCGGGCATCACCCGCTCCAGCAAGCACGCCGTGATCGCGGCGCGCGGGATGGCCATGTCGGTCGCGCAGGGCGCCACCGTGGCGGGCGTGGGCACGCCGACCTGGGCAGGCGTGCCGCTCAACCCGAACAGTGGCATGGCGGCGATCGTCAACCACCACTACCACTTCAAGATCGAAGGCAATGCGGTGACCATGGACCGCCTCGCCAAGGACGTCGAGACCGCCTTCCTCAAGCGCGGCGCCCGCAACCCGATGACGTACACCCCCTACCAGCGCTGACCCACCCCAGCAGGCGAGGGCGCCCGAGGCGCCGCAAGGAGGTGTCCGGTGGCGAACCCCCGGCTGTCCACGCTGCAGGACCAGTTCAGCGCCGCCGCGCTCAACACGGCGGTGTGGAACAACTCCTCGGGCAGCCCGAACGTCACCCTGGACACCGCCCTGGACCGGGTGCAGATCAACTGCACGAGCGGCTACCCGGCGTTCGGCGCCAACGGCCCGTACGACTTCACCGGCGATGCGATCTTCGCCCGGATCAGCCCGCCTCCGGTGGGCACCGGGACCACGCAGTTCATCATGCGGGTCGTCGTCGACGCCAACAATCGGGCGAGCCTCTTCTTCGACGGCGGTGGCGTCCTCACCGCGACCGTGGTCAACGCCGGCGTGTCCACGACCACCGTCATCGGCGCCTACGACCCCTACGGCCACGCCTGGTGGCGGCTGCGGGAAGCCTCCGGCAGCGTGCTGTTCGAGACGGCGCCCGACGGCTGGACGTGGACCACCCGCGCCACCATCGCCCACACCTGGTCCGCGAGCGCAGTGCAGGTCATCTGGATCTGCGGCTACTTCGGCACCGAGGCCGCGGGGCTGGCCAGCTACGTCGACCACGTCAACACCACGCACTCCGCGTACGGCCAGCCGAACCTGAACTGGCCGATGGTGGAAGAGGCGTGGGGCCCGTTCTGGAACGCCAACGGCGGCACCCAACCGTTGGACCGCTACGTCGAGGTCTCCGACCGCACCCGCAAGACCTCCTCGGTCAGCCGCGGCCGCCAGTACGAACTGGACCAGGTCCGCTCCGGCGAGGCCAGCCTCACCCTCGACAACCGGGACGGCGCCCTGGACCCGGTCAACACCTCCGGGCCCTGGTACGGGCACATCCAGCCCTACCAGCCCTACCGCAAGCGGGCGCAGTGGCCGCCCACCCGCAACCTGCTGGACCAGGTCATGGCCACCGGCGGCGACCTCGGCGGCTTCCCGCTCGGCACGATCAGCAACTCCGGCACCGACATCTTCTCCAGCAGCGACAACACCGGCGGCCAGTTCGTCGCCACCTCCGCCGCCTGGCAGGGCGCCACGGTCATGCAGTTCAACGTGCCGTCCGCCACCGCCAACGGCGTCCGCATCATGTACACGCCGCGCTGGTCGACGCTGCCCGGCCAGACCTACACCGTGCAGCTACGCGCCCGGAACATCACCCCGTCCACGTCGCTGGCCGTGAAGGCGTTCATCGGGAACTACACGACCGTCAGCGGCTCCTTCCTCAACGGCGGCACGGCCGCCACTCTGACGGGGTCGGCGACGGCCGGCTGGACGACGCTGACGGCCACCTTCACGATGCCCGCCGGGGCGGGCGGCATGAGCTGCGGCCTCCTCGTGGACACCACGGCCGCCGCGACCTGCTCCATCCAGATCGACGGCATGCAGCTGGAGAAGGGGGCCACGGCCACCACCTGGCAGGCCCCGGGTGTCTGGTACCCGATGTACGCGGGCTGGACGGAACGCTGGACGCCGTCGTGGGACCTGCACGGCACCTACGGCCAGGTCGCGCCGACCGCGGTGGACACCTTCAGCCTGCTGTCCCAGCAGAAGCTGTCGGACCCCCTCACCCAGGAGATCAACTCTCACTCGCCGCGGTTCGTGTACCGGCTGGACGATCCGTCCGGCAGCACCGCGGCCGCGGAGTGGACGGGCAACTACCCGGTCGCGCAGATCGGCATCAGCAAGTACGGCGCCGGCAGCCTCACCTTCGGCACGTCGGTCACAGCGACGGACGCCACCGGCCTGTACACGGGCTCCACCGGCACCGTCGCCACCCTCAACAACGCCAGCCCGGGCACCAACGTGATCGCCGCAGCATCGTTTTTGCGGCTGACCACGGCCGGTATCAAGGGGCCCACGGACCCGGCGTCCTGGGTGCGCATGCTGGCGTTCCGGTACACGGGGCCCACCCCCTCCGGGGGCGGCGCCGCCTGCATGTGGTCCTGGATGGACAACCAGCGCGCCAACGGCACCCCCTCCGGCTCCCACGTCTACGTCTTCATCGAGAGCACCGGCAAGCCGGTCCTCCTCATCCAGGGGCCCACCGGCGCCGGCAGCAGCTGGTACCCCGGCGGCGCCACCAACTGCGTCGACGGCGACTGGCACCTGCTGATCTTCGGGTACAACGCGGCCACCGGCCAGGTCGTCTTCTCCCAGGACGGGGCGGGAGCAGCCTTCTACAGCTCCATCCCCTCCACGTACACGCCGTCCGGGATCGTCGCCGACAACCTCGGCGCGTTCGTCGACGTGACCGTCGGCAACGGCACGATCTGGAACTTCAAGGGGGACTTGTCCTTCGCGAGTGAGTTCTCCTGGTCGTTCGGGTCGAGCAGCATCTCCAGCCTGTACAACGCGTGGAAGAGCGCATGCGCCGGGGAATCCACCGACGCCCGCTACGCCCGCATCCTGCGCTACGCCGGCTACACCGGCTGGAACTCCATCCAGACCGGCCTGACCACGTCGATGGGCCCCGCGAACCTGGACGGCCAGGACGCCATGTCCGCCCTCGAGAACGTCGTCGCCACCGAGAACGGCGCGCACTACGTCGACGCAGCCGGTGTGATCACGTTCGTGTCGCGGGGCGCCCGCTACAACGCCACCACCCCCGACTTCGTGTTCGGGGAGAACGCTGACGCAGGCGAGTACCCCTACGAGGACTGCTCCCTCGACTTCGACAGCACGCACCTGTCCAACCAGGTCACCGTCACCCAGGAGCCCACCAGCCAGAACTTCTACGCCACCGACGACACCAGCGTGGCCAACTACTTCCCGCGGACCCTGTCCCGCACGATCAACTCCAGCGACGCCGGCGAGTGCCAGGACGCGGCCAACTACCTGCTGTCCCGGTACAAGATGTCCGCGATGCGGGTCAGCTCCCTCAAGCTCCACCCCTCCGGCAACCCGGCCCTGTGGGCGGTGTGCCTGAGCCTGGAACTCGGCACCCGTGTCCGGGTGATGCGGCGGCCGCCGGGCGTGCCCGCGATCGCCGTGGACTGCTTCGTGGAGAACATCCAGTGGGACATGGACGACGGCGGCGAGGCCTGGTGCACGCTGCAGTGCTCCCCGGCCGACCTCACCCCGTACGCCGTGTTCGCTGCCTGGCACACCACCCTGGCCGCGGCCGTGTCGGCGGGGGCGACCACGCTCAGCCTCAACGCCCCTCAGACCGCGCAGCTGTACGCGACGACGTTCGACAGCGCGGGCACCTGGCGCTCCCTGTCCACCGACGGCCTCGCCACCGACCTCGGCGCGGCCACCATCGTCTCGGACGGCGGCGACAACGCCGCCCGCGGCACCGGCTACACCATCCTCGAATCCACCACCGAGCTCCCGTACGATCCGACGCTGACCTACCGGGTGTCGGCCACCATCCGCACCGCCACGACGCCCACCACCGGCACGTCCAACGTGTACGTCGGCCTCACGGGCATCCGTGCGGACGGCACCCGCTGCAACATCAACGGCTCCAACGCGGTGTCCTCGCAGATCTACTGCGCGGCCCGCGGAACCTCCCCGGCCGGCACCTACACCACCTTCACCGGCTACGTGTCCGGCACCGCCACCCCGGGCGACGCCGGCCCCAACACCGACCCGACCAGCCCCGAACGGCTGCGGCCGGAGATCGTGCGGGTGCGGCCGCTGGTGTACCTGCTGTACACGGCGACCGACGGCGTGCAGTACATGACGTCCTTCACCGTGCATACGGTGCCCACCGGCGGCGGTGTCCCGCTGGCGGCGCAGCTCCGCCCGGGGCAGCAGCTCACCCTCGGCCAGGGCAGCGCCAATACCGAGACCGTCACCGTGTCCGCGGTGGCCGCGACCAGCCCCGGCTACACCACCGCCACCGTCACCCTGACCGCGGCCACCACCAAGACCCACGCGGTGGGCGACACCGTGTGCGAGCCGCTGCCGTCCTGGGTCACCGACCCGGCGAAGTGGGACAGCGTCGCCGAGTTCGACAGCGTTGCCTTTTCCTACTAGGAGGTTCCCGTGGCCCGTGTGGTGCCCACCATCGCGAGCGAGAGTCCCGGCAACTTCATCACAGGCGCCCTGTGGAACGCACAGGTCGGCGGGATCATGCAGTGGCTCATCGGCTCCGGCAGCAACGGCCTGCCGATGTTCTTCGGCTACCAGGGCACCGCGCAGAGCATCGGATCGGGCACGACCGGTGCGGCCATCACCATCGACACCGAGGTCATCGACACGGACGGCGGCCACTCCACCGTCAGCAACACGTCGAGGTACACGTGCCAGGTCGCGGGCTACTACCTGGTGTGGGGCTGCGTCTCGTGGGTCACCAACGCGACTGAGGAACGCATCACGTACTACCAGAAGAACGGCGCCGTGATCGTCGGCGGTTCCTCGGTGCAGGCCAACCCCGTCACCTCCAGCCACGCCACGGTCATCCCCGGCACCATCATGATCCTCCCGATGAGCGTGGGCGACTACTTCGAGGTGTGGGGATCCCAAGTGTCCGGCTCCAGCCTCAACACCCAGGCCGACGCCACGCAGGGCAAGAACAGCAGCATGCTCTGCGTCTGGCTCCACGCCTAGACAGGAGACCCGTGAGTTCCACCAGCGGCCAGACCAACTACGACCTCTACATCGACCTTGAGCGGGATGAGTCGCAGGCCACAACGAGCCTCACCATCCCCGGAGGCCTCGGCCTGTCCGACACACAGGTGCTGGACTTCGTCCAATACCTGCGGGCGTACTCGTGGCCTGCCGGGATGGCCAGCCGATTCTCCGTGACCAAGTGGGACCAGACGACGATCACCTACACCACGGACATGGCGGCCGACCCGCCCGCCTTCACCTGATCGCGGCCCTGCAGGTCCGCGCACCGTGCGGGCCCTTTCCCGCACCCTCATCAAGCCCTCGGCCTGCCGGGGGCTTTCGCACGCCCAGGAGCACCATGACACGCAACGTCCGCTTCAAAGGTGGTCGGCTGCCGGCCGAACCCGCCCGCCCGCACCTGAAGTTCGGCGCCTACCTCAGCCCCGAACTCCCGCCCCCGCCCGCCGCCGCGGACTGGCTCGCCCCGGTCCCGGCCGCCGACTGGGGCATGCTCGCCAACGACCAGTGGGGCGACTGCACCTGCGCCGGCGTCGGCCACAAGCGGATCGGTGACGTGTACGTCAACCAGATGCGCCTGCTGACGGTCACCGACACGGACACGCTCGGCCTGTACTCGGCCGTCACCGGCTTCGACCCGCACGCCGGGGCGCCCGGCGAGAACCCGACGGACCAGGGCGCGGTGTGCCAGGACGTCCTGGACTTCTGGCGAAAGAAAGGTTTCCTCGGCGAGAAGGTCATCGCCTTCGCCAAGGTCGACCTGTCCAACCGCGACGAGGTCAAGCAGGCGATCGCCCTGTTCGGGCAGATCTACTGCGGGATGAACTTCCCCGGCTCGGCGATGGACCAGTTCAACGCCGGGAAGACGTGGGACACCGTCAAGGGCGCCCGCCTCGAGGGCGGGCACTGCGTCACGATCGGCGCCTTCGACGAGGATGGCCTGTCCTGTGTCACCTGGGGCGCCGTGCAGAAGATGACGTGGCGCTTCTTCACCAAGTACTTCGAAGAGGCGTGGGTCCTCATCAGCCCGGACGTGATCGACCCCAAGACCGGCAAGAACCTGGCGGGCTACGACCTGCACACCCTCGGCCAGGACTTCTCCTCCCTGACCGGCGACCCGAACCCGGTCCCCAACCCGCAGCCGACGCCGCAGCCCGGACCGGTGCCGACCCCTCCTCCTTCGCCAGCTCCTGCTCCGGATCCTCGCGTGGCTAAGGCGGCTGCCCTGGTTCACGAGGCGGACGCTCTGATGCAGCAGCTGGCGAACGGCACCACGGCCGACGCGGATCAGGCGGAGGTGGCGCCGTGACCGTGAAGGGCTGCGACGTCTCGGCCTACCAGGCGTCGGACTACCAGACGACAGGCCTCGACTTCGTCTTCATCAAGGCGACCGAGGGCACGTCGTACGTCAACCCGAAGCAGGCAGCCCAGACCGCGCGCGGCCGCGGAGCTGGCCTGGTCGTGGGCTTCTACCACTTCCTGCACCCCGGGAACGTTGACGCTCAGGCGAAGTACTTCGTGGCGAAGGCCGCCAGCGTGGCCGGCGACATCCTCGTCTGCGACTGGGAGACCAGCCCGTCCGGCGGCCGGCCGACGTCGGCGGAGAAGGACCAGTTCCTCCGGGCGGTGAAGACGCTCCGCCCGGACCACAAGGTCATCTTGTACTGCAACACGGACTACTGGCTGCACCGGGACAGCTCCTCGTACTGCGCTGACGGGCTGTGGATCGCCGATCCGAACCACGTCGCCGGGTCCCCGGGGATCAAGGCGTCCTGGCTCTTCCACCAGTACAGCGCCTCCGGCGGCCTCGACCGCAACCTCGGCAACTTCCCCGACAAGGCTGCGCTGCGCGCGTGGGCGACCGGCACGACACAGGAGGACCCCTTGGCAGGCATGACCAACAAGGCCATCGCTCAGGCGGCCTGGCAGACGGACGACGTCCTGCCCGCCGGCTCGACCGAGGCGAACAAGGACAACAAGTTCTGGATCGCCCAGACCTACCTGACCGGCACCTACGAGAACACGGTCAAGATCCTCACGATGGAGGCCGCACAGACTGCGGCCATCACGAAGCTCGCCAGCCTCATCGGCTCCGGCGTGGACACGGCCGCCGTGGTGACGGCCGTGCAGGAGGCGATCGCCGAGGCGGTCGTCAAGGTCAGCGTCGACGTCACCGGCGCGCAGAGCTGAAGGAGCCTGTCATGCCTCTGTCCAACCCGGAACTGTGGGCGGCCGCACTCGCCGTCGTCCTTCCGCCCCTCATCGCCATCATCCAGCAGCCCAGATGGTCGGGAGCGGTGAAGGGCCTGTTCATGCTGCTCGTCGCCGCCGCTGACGGGCTCGGCACCGCCTACTTCAACGACGCCTTCCACGGCCGCACGATCGTGTCCTGCATCATGCTCGCCGTGATCGTCATCGGCACGACCTACCACATCCTGTGGAAGCCGTCCGGGATCGCGCCGGGGATCGAACGGGCCACGTCGACCGGTAGTCCACGGCACGCTGTCGATCCCGGGGCCTGATCCTGCCCGTTGCTCGCTGCGGGGAGGCCTCGTGGACGCTGCCCTGATCACGGCAGTTGCCGCGCTCGTGGCCACGCCTGTGACCGCGGTGGCGGCCGCGTACGGCACCCGCGGCGCGAACCGGGCAGCCCGGGAGGGCACCGCATTGACCGGCTACGACAACCTGACGAAGAGCCTCGTCGCCGAGAGGGACAAGGCTGAACTCGACGAGAAGGCGGCAGAGGCGAAGGCCTCTGCCGAAGCCGCCCGCGCGGACGCCGCCGAGGCTCAAATCGCGTCCCTGGAAGCGGAGATCCTGCGCCTCCGGACCCTGGTGACGAGCCTCGGGGGGACGCCGTGACAGGCGCACTGGTCCGGCACCGGTGGCTGCTCTGGATCGTCACCGCGCTGCTCTTCCTCGGCGGCGGCCTCAGCCTCGCCTTCATCATGATCGGCCGGGAATCCCACCGCGCTGATCTACTGGCGCAGGAGGCTGACCTCCGCGGGGGTGCAGTGTCCACCCTGGCCGGAGACGTGCGCGCGCTGCGGGCACAAGTCCGGGCGAAGGGTGGTACCCCCGTTGCGCCCGACCCGACCAAAGCCGTGCCGTCCCTGTCTGCCAGGGCTGAAGTGCCCGTCCCGATCCAAGGCCCAGCCGGGCCGCGGGGCGTCGCAGGATCGCCGGGGCCATCGGGAGCATCCGGCGCGCCGGGAAGCGCCGGCCGTGACGGCTCGCCCGGGCCGGCCGGGGCGTCGGGCGAGCCCGGTGGCGTGGGTGCAACGGGTCCGGCCGGCCCTGCGGGCCCGGCCGGGGCTCAAGGCGAGGCGGGGCCCGCAGGGCCGCAAGGACCTCAGGGAGAGCAGGGGCCAGCGGGGCCCAACTGCCCGGACGGCTACAGCTTGCAGACTCCCAGCTACGACCCTGATGCGGTCGTCTGCCGGAAGGACAGCAGCACGAGCAGCCCGTCAGCGCCGGTGAATCCGCAGGCTGGGCTGCTGGTGTTGAGCGCGATGACGGTATGGAGGAGGAGCTATGCAGGAAGTCGAGCGCCGGACGTTGAGCCGCGCCCGCATGGCCGACACCGAGCGGCGGCAAGCCGACGGGGTGGAGCGCACCGCTGACCGGCCGCGCCCGCAGTACGAGGGCCTCTTCCGTGAACCGGACCTGCCGCCGTACGTCGAGGACGACGACGGCTGACGGCGGCCATGTGACCACCGGCCTTCCCCCATCGGCCGGTTGTCCGACCAGTCGGCGGGAGGGGGTGAAGTCTCGTGCTCGACCTGCTCGTCCACCTCGCGGTGCACCTGCACCTCTGTCTCTGAACAGTGCAATCGGGCCCCCGTCGCCTCAGGGCGGCGGGGGCTTCGGTGTATCTAGAACGGCGCTTTCCCGCTTCCCTGGACTTCCAACTGACCGGTGCCCACAGACGTGTGCGTGGGGACGATGGCGCCTTCTGAGCCGTCGGGCATTCGAATCTTCACGTCGTCGCTCCGCATCACTTCGTAGAAGTCCTCGCCACCTTCCGCCTCGACGCTGCCAGCCCAGCTGGTGAGCGCTCCGTCGAAGGACGTGGCCAGCGTTGCTTCTACTTCGATCTCGACATCACCGGCAACGATCGTCGCCGGCCCGTTGTAGGTCGTCATTCACCGAGTGTGCGCCGTGGGCCGTGGAGCACGGAAATACCCGTGCTCTGGTGGCGAGTCGTGGTTTCCGGGTCGTGCTGAGCCGTACGCCGGGTCAGCTGGCGTTGCGGCCGAGCAGGTCCTGTGGCCGGCAGAACGCGCACCCGGCGACCCCGGCCGACATGGCAGCCGTGGCCTCGTGCGTGTCGAGCCACTTCGTCGGGCCCTCGTCGATGTCGCAGTCGCCCTGATGCAGGGAGCCCGACGTGTCGCTGCCGCCCGCCCGGTGCACGACCTTGAACCGCTTCGGCCCAGACGGCTCGAAGGCTGGCATGTTCGTCAGGGCCGGGCGTACGGCTGGGCGCGGCGGGGGCTCCTCGGCCGCGGCGAGCGCCTTGCGGACCTTGTCGCGCTGGAGGCGCAGGTAGATCCCGACGGCCTCGTTGTCGGCGGCCTGCCGGTCGAGGTGCTCGAGGATGGCGCGCAGGCGCGCGGCATCCGGCGGCAGCTCGTTCATGCGTTCGATTTAAGCACCGGGCGCACAGCCCGTCGACACAGGGGTGCTCCTACGGTCTGGTAGCGAAGGCCTCGATCTCGGCGAGCGTGTACCCGTCGGCGCGCGGACTGGTGAGCCGGCTGAGCAGGCCGGGCTGCTCCCCGCCGAGGACGTATCCGTAGGCGACGAGGGCGGCCGCCCGGGAGTCGTAGTGCCCCGGCAGCCAGCCGAACCACCTGGTAGCGATCTTGTAGGTGCCGGCCACCTCGTACAGGTGCAGCATGCCGATCGTCTCGTACTCGAAGCCGGGGCCTTCGTCGGCCGGCTTCAGGTCCGGTCGCGCAATGCCCTCGAGGCCTGGGACGTCGAGCGGCTCCCTGGCCGCTGCGAGGGCGTCGTCGAGTGGGCGGCCGCGGCCGCCGAGGCGGATGCCGTGGGCCACGTGCTCGGCGTCGGTGCTGGCGTACGCAGGCATTGCCGCACTGTACTCAGGCCGCCTCGACGATCTCGGGAGGCTCGGCCTCGGCTCGGACCGCGGCCGCCCACTCGGCGACGAGCCGCTCGTACGTCGCCCGGTCGGCTCCGTACAGGTGGCCGCCAGCACGCTGGAAGAGCTCGCGGATCAGTTCGTTCACCACGTCAGCAGGCCGCACTGGGCTACGGCCTGAGGAGTCGGGGGACATGAGGAAAGCCTACGGGGAGGCACTGACAGCGCGCCCGTTTCGACCCCGTAGGCTCCTCGGGGTGATTGAGACCATCGTGTTCGACGTCGGCGAGACCATCACCCGAGACGACCGGTACTGGGCACTGTGGGCCGACTGGCTCGCCGTCCCACGTCACACACTCTCAGCCCTGGTCGGCGCAGTCGTGGCACGAGGCCTCGACAACTCGGAGGCACTTCGCCTTGCGCAGCCCGGCATCGACATCGAATCCGAACGCGCCGCCCGCGAAGCTAGTGGTGCCGGCGAGGCCATCGAGGAGAGCGACGTGTACGGCGACGTCCGGCCGGCCCTCGCCGGACTCCGCCAGCTCGGCATCCGCATCGTCATCGCGGGTAACCAGACGTCGCGCGCTGCCGAGTTGCTGCGGGCCCTGGATCTGCCGGCCGATCTGATCGCCACGTCCGGGGAGTGGGGAGTCGCGAAACCTCAGCGCGAGTTCTTCCAGCGGGTCGTGGATGCGGCGCAGGCCGCGCCGCACGAGACGGTGTACGTCGGCGACCACCCGGCGAACGACGTGTTCCCCGCGAAGGAAGCCGGCCTGAGGGTCGCGCACATCAGGCGCGGACCGTGGGGGCACCTGTGGGCCGACGATCCTGCAGTGGTGGCGGCTGCGGATTGGCGGATCGACTCGCTCCTGGAGTTGACGTCGATCGCGGCCGACTGACCGTCAGGAGAACGGCCCCACCAGCGAGATACCGGTGGAGCCGTTCGCGTACACGCTGCGTCTGGGCGCGAGTACGGTTCGGAGTGGACGCACCGAACGGGAGCCAGTATGCCCACCAACACCCCACGTGAGGTAGGCCAGCGCATCGCTGCGGTCAGGCACGCGAAGCGGATGACTCAAGCCGAACTCGCGCGCGCCGCCTTCATGTCCCTGTCGATGCTCAAAAAGATCGAACGTGGCGACCGCTACCCCAGCGATGACACCCTCGACTCGATCGCCGCCGCTCTTGGCGTGGACCCAGGCCGCATCGTCACCGGTGACACACGCTCCGACAGCCGTGTGCACGCGGCGTTTCCGGCTATCTCCGCGGCCCTCGCCTCCTATGACATCCCGATGGACGCCCCGGAGCGCACGCTCCCCGAGCTCCGCGACGCCGTGAGCGAGGCAGTCGGCTGGCGGCTCGGCGCCCAGTACACCCGGATCGCGAAGCACGCGCCGGTGCTCCTCGACGATGTACTGAGCGCCTTCCACCACTCAGTCGGCGCCGACCGTCTGGTGGCCGCGCAACTCGTCGCCGCGACAGCGCGCACCGTGGACGCGGTCGCCTTCAAGTACGGGCAGCATGACCTGTCCGCCCGGCTGGTCGATCTCATGCGGTGGGCAGCTCAGCAGACGGAGAACCCTCTCACGGAGGCGTCCGCCGCCTACGTACGGACGGAGGTCTTCTTCGTCGCTCGCGCGCACTCGGCCGGCCTGCGTGCGCTGGAGCACGCGATCGACGCGAGCCCGGCGGCGACGGGCCGCGTCGAGAGCGCGAGCCGTGGCGCGCTGCACATGCGGGCCGCGGTGATTGCCGGGCGCGCAGGCGACGCTGCTGCCGCTGCCACGCATCTCGGCGAGGCTCGCAGGCTCGGCGACATGCTTCCCGAGGACGAGTACGGCGGCACGGCGTTCGGCCCGGATTCTGTGCGGGCGCACGAGGTGTCTGTGGCGGTGAGTCTTGGCCAGGACCACGTGCAGCAGGCGTTGGACGTGGCGAAGGAGTGGACGCCGCCGAAGGACTTGCCGGCTGAGCGGCAGTCCGGATTCTGGATCGAGTTGGCCCGCGCCCAGCTGTGGGCAGGCCGCGCGGACGACGCGTTCGAGTCGTTGAAGGTCGCACGGTTGATCGCGCCGCAGCACACGCGGGAGCACCCATGGGCGCGGGAGACAGCAGCCACGCTGCGGCGTTTGAAGCGCTCGGACGCCGAGTCGCTGACGCACTTCGCCGAGTGGATCGGCGCCGTGTAACGCGCTGACGAGGGGACACAAGGTGTGTCCCTTGTGCCCCTTGCTGCAGCCCATGATCTGTCTGTCCGCGAAGAACAGGCAGATGGGAGCAGGACGATGAGCGACGCCGACGTCGTGCAACCGGTCCGTGTCGTGGGGCCGGTGAGCATTGCGCGTCTGCATGGTCGCGCCTGCTGGGACTGCGGAGCTGTCGCCCGGGACTTGCGTCCGGCGGGCCGCGTGCAGGTCGCAGGGTGCGGTCGCGTGTGGGAGATCGCGTCGTGTGGATGCAAGGCGCCGGCGGTGGCGTCGTGAGCAGAGACATCACAGCCGTGACCGATACGCTCGCTCTGCTCGCCGTCCCCGCCCTCGACACCCTCACTGACGATCAGACCCGCGGAGCCGTGTGCGTCTGGGACCGTCACGAGGACCGTCTCACCGCGGAGACTGCGATCGGGCTGGGCGAGCATATGGGCGAGCTGGCCGATGCGACGTCGGACATGCGCTGGTTCCCCCGCGCGTGCCGCCATCACACCGGGCAGGCCGCTCTGCGCGCCCTGCACGAGCACGCACCCATGTGCGAGCCGTGCGTCGATAACGCTGCCAACTGCGAGACAGGCCGCGCCTTGCGTCGCATCATCCGGGATGCCCACCGCGGCACCCTCACGGTTGTCGACCGGCTGGTCGCCGCCGTGCTCCCGTGCGACCCGTGCATGACGGCGCGCCTCTTCGGCGGCGACCACAACTGCACCGGGACCGCTGCCAAGCAGGGAGCCGGCGGGTGCCCGTGCTGCGGCGTGGGAGGGGACCAGTGATCTGCGTGCGCTGCGACGAGCTGATCGCGCCCGGCGATCCGTACCTCACGCTCGACAAGCTGTCGCCTTCTGCTGGTGGGGCCACTCTGTTCCAGCACAAGCAGCAGTGCCCCCGGCCGTACACGCAGACCACGCAGGCGTCGGTACGCCATTGAGCCCCCGTCCCGGCTCCCCAGCCCTGGACAGGTCGAGCGGTCGGGGTGGGTCTGCAAGGCACGTCAAGTCTTCGACCGGCTTTGGTCGAAGTCGGCCCGATCCGCAGAAGGGAGGAACGATGCAGCGCACTCTTGCATCGGTCGGCGCCGCGACGGTCATGACGTGGCCCCCCGTACCGCCGCCACCGCAGGATCCGCCTACGCCGCCTCCGGACGACAACAACTAGGAGCGCCCATGCCTGCTAGCAGCCCCCGCATCCTGACTCGCAAGGATCTCGACGAGGACGAACGCCGTGTCGACCAGGTGCGGGGCCGCAGGTACTGCCGGACGCATCGCGACCAGCAGATGATCCCGCTGCTCCCCGGGCTGGACATGTGCCCCGCGTGCCATCCGGCCGCCAGGGGCGAGTTCCCGCAGTTCGAATCCGAGAGTGACGTCGATTGAGCTGACGCCCCGACCACTGTCACCCCTGGAAAGGTCATGTGGCCGAGGCATCAGGTTCCCGACCACTGCGAGAGGAGGGAACACGATGAGCGTAGACAGCACGCCTCCTGCTCCGGGACCTGATCCGCCGGGAGGTCCTCCGCCGCGGCGGCCGCGAAGGTAGCGGCCACCTGACGGTCCCGTCCGTCCGTCGCCCCCGTGGCGGACGGGCGGGACTCTGCCTGTGAGGTCTGGCCGTTCAGCTGACGAGGTCGGCGAGGGGCACGTCGAGGACGTAGGCGATGCGCAGGAGCGTGGAGATCTGCACTTCCTCGCCGTATTCGGCTCGCTGGTAGGTCCAGCGGGTGAGTCCGGCGGCGAGCCAGACCTTGTCTTGGGTGAGGTTCTGGCGGCGGCGCTCGGCGCGGATGCGTTCTCCGATGGCCCGGCGGCGTTCGGGAAGCCAGTTGTCGTCGTCGGGCAGGTCACGCACCCGCTTGATGCTTTAGTGATCAAGCCCGGATGTCTGCCCAATCTGTTAGGCATTTTGCGATCATCTTCGGTATGGGAGGAGACTCGGCCGGGCATAGGCGAGATGCGGCGCTGGCGGGCGAAGTGCCGTGCGTGGATGCAGCCCTGCGGCGTTATGGCATATGCCGCAGGGCCAGAGGTAGTGTGAGGAAATCGAACGCATGTTCACTCGAACGGGCGAATGACGCCCCTGCAGGAGATGCGTTAGACAGGGTGTAGTCGATCAGCGACTCGCCGCTAAGGGCCACCCGTCCGCCAGCCTCTGGGAAGCGCGCTGGCTGGACGGGTGAGGGGCCCTCCCTGCGCCGACGGTTGGCGCAGGGAGGGCTGACATTCTCCCACTGCGGAGTGACTTCCGGGGCTGCCATGCATACGGACAGGCCCGGATGTGACGACCCCTCCCGTAGCGCTCCCCAGGCGCAGGGAACGGGTCGCAGGGCCCCCGGTTTACGCCGGGGGCCCTGTCATGCCTGATGTCAGACGAGGATCGAGTGCGCCGACGGCTCGATGAGCGAGGGGCGCTGACCTTCGGCCCGCGGTTCCTGGTCGCCGTTCCAGGCCTGAACCCACAGGCCGTCACCGGCGATCCGCCGCATCATCTCGTTGTGCTCGTCACAGAGAGCTGCGGTGCACGAGCCACCACGGATGAGCCAGGCGACGCTGCCGGCTTGCTCCACGGGGAAGACGTGCCGGCCCTTCGGCATGCGGTCAGGAGAAACGATTTCCCATCGCGCCATGCAGATGCCACGCCCTTCGGGCGCCTGCTGCATCCGGTCATATCGGTCGCCATCGGCCCATCGTTGACGCCAGTGCCCCAGCCCGACCTGCGCGCGGAGGACCCAGTTGAGCTGCCAGACGAGCGGCTCCCGCGCATGGAGGGGGTGGAAGTAGATGTCCGCCTGCCCTCCGGGGCGGTCTTCCACGTGCATGAGACGGCCTGGCGGTACCCGCTGGAAGGTGTCTATGTGGTACACGGCTGCTGATACCTGCTGCGGCATAAAGCCCCCTGTCGCCCGCGCGTCACCTGCAGGCGCACGCGGCTCACCTGTTGACTGTGCCCCCCAGGCGCGGATGCCATGATGCACCCGCATGTGACTTTCAGCCAATAGGCCAGGAACAGCCCGTAACCACTGCTGCTGAACTCCGCTTTATCCAACGGTCGTTGGTTGAAAAAAAGTCAGTCGCTCCGTACGCGTCTGTGCGATTCCATCAGGCTCTGCACCTTCGCCTGGTCCTCTTCGTCCATGTCGGCGTAGCCCGGGACGAGCGCCCTCAGCTTGCCGTCCGGGGACCACACGGTGTCGATGCCGAGGAACTGGGACCCGACCGCGGCCTGCAGGTCACCGAGGGGTACTTGAAGGCCGGCGCCAAGGGCGCGGAGCCTCTCGAGGTCGGGGACCTGGATGCGACGACGTTTGACGAGGTTCTCGAGGGTGCCCCGCTTCCAGAGGGGTTCGGTTGCCGAGTTGGCGGTCGCCTCGGCTTCCGGGTCGATGCACAGCTCTTCGAGGCGCCGGTAGCTGAGCCCGAGTTCCTGCATGCGGTCTCGGACGAGGTCCGAGAGGTCGTATCGTCCCTGCGTCTCTTCGGCCGTCATTGCCGTCATCCCCAATCCCCTCGCTTGGCGGTCCGGCGGTCCCCTCACTGATACGTCGAGACGCCCTGATGCTGCTCAGCGCGTGTGTTCGATAGTCGAGTCGCGCGCGCTCAGTGTCCATGCAATTGGACGGGGTGCGCCAGTCCGGGACGTCCTTTTTGACGCCGAGGGGTAAAGGTTGCCCAAGCAGATGGACAGGGCACCGATGCTCTGTAATATTCGGGTTGCCCAACCATTTGGGCACTGGATGTGAGGCCCGGACCCCGCCTCGCTCGCACCGTCCGGCAGGCCGTCGGGAAGCGCGCCGGCCGGACGGTGGGGTAGCCCCCTGCGCCGACGGTTGGCGCAGGGGGCTGCTGTTTGCGCAGGTCGGGTGCCGCATCGCGAGGGAGTTCTCAGGGAGTTTGGAGGCGCCAGGGAGCCCTCAGGGAGTTTCCGCGCGAAACACTCGGACACTCAGAGAAACGCCACGAAACAGGTTCCGCGCCAGGTCACGACCCTGACGCGATCTCCGCCGCAGGCCGGGCACCACCAGACGACAACTACTGCAAGTACTCCTCGTCCGACATCACCTACAAGTAGGACCCCTTCCCCGAGAGCTGTCCCAGAGGCCCTGACGCCAAGGGATCGAAGCCCACATGAGCTGCGGAAAGTGCCCCCAGCGTACTGACTCGCTGGACAGCAGAGAGGGCCGCCATCCGACGTGGATGGCGGCCCTCAAACGGCTCAGGGAGTTCTCAGGGAGTTTTGACCGGGAGCCGCGGTCTCCCTCATCCGGCGACGAGGAGGAACCGGCCGAGCGCCTGGAACCGCCTCACATCAACCGGGAACCCGTCGCTCAGGTTCTCGGCCTCGGCGACGGCAAGCCCGCTGCGCTCACAGTACTCCTTCACCCATGCGAGGCCGGCGGCCAGCGCGCGGTCGGGGTCGTCGCTCGGCTCGGTGCGGATCTCCCCCAGGAGGGGTCCGTCCTCGGCGAGTTGGGCGCCCACCGCCCACGTGCCGCCGTACCGCGCGCACGACACGCGCAGCTCTGTCCGCCCCGCCGCGAGGTCGTCGGGCAGAGCCAGCTTGGTGAAGGTGCTGAACCCCAGCGGCTCGACGTGCCGCAGGTCTGCGGCCGCCTCGGCGGGAGCGCCCTTCTCCAGCCAGGCGTCCACTGCGGAACGGCCGCGCTGGCCGTCGTCCGGCATGAAGTGGGTGTAGACGAGGAGGGTGATCGCGACGCTGGCGTGGCCCAGCCAGTGCGACACGGACACAGGATCCTCGGGAGCGCCGAGCTGGACGCTGGCGTAGGTGTGCCGCCAGCGATGGTGCATGAGTTCGCGGGACGCTTCCCATCCCCGCTTCCCTGGCTCCTTCGGCGGGATCAGTCCGGCGGCCGCGAGAGCGGGCTTCATGACGGTGTCGTTGAACGTCTCCGGCTTGATCCGGTTGCCCCAGTGGGTCGTCGCCAGGAGCCGCACCGTCGCTGTCGGGCGGTTGTTGTTCCCTGGCCCTTTCCAGGGCAGCGTCACTTCCACGGCCGGGAACGACTCCCCATGGTCGCGGATGTCTTTGAGCAATCCTTCCGACAGGGGGACGGTCCGCTCCTTCTTCCCCTTGGGCAGCTTGAAGTACGGCTCACCATTGCGCGTCCACTGCAGCTGCCGGCGGACGTGTATGAGCATCGCGCGCTCGTCGACGTCGTCGGGGCTGAAGGCGAATGCTTCGCCTTGTCGCAGGCCGGCCTTCATGCCGAGGTCGGCCACGATCCTGTAGCGGGGCTTCATCGCCTGCCGGATTGCCCAGGCTTCGTTGTGGGTCCAGGCCCTGGCCTTCGTGTCGCCCGTCCCCTTGGGGCGGATGTTGTCCTCGGCTACGCGGCACGGATTCTGGGGAATGCGTTTGCCGACTGCGCTCTTGAAGATCGAGCCGAGGTAGACCCACAGCAGTTCCATCGTGCTGCCGGCCAGGTTTCGGCCCTTCAGTTCTTCCAGCCAGGCGCGAAGGTGGTCATCCCCGATGACGTACATCGGCGTCCTGCCGAGGGAGGTCCCGACGATGTGCCGGAAGATGTGCCCTTCCATGCGTTCGCTGGTGGAGAGGTCATAGCTGCGCTTTGGCCACCACTCGTCTTTGATGTAGTCGCCAAGGAGGATCTCGCCGTCGCGTTCGTCGACGAAGTCCTTGTTCTTGATGGCGGTCTTGGTGTCGTGCAGCCAGGTTTTTGCTTCGTCTTTGGTTTCGAAGCTTCGCTTGCGAACTCCGGGAATTCCAATGACCCGGTATCGCAAGCCCTTGCCGTACAACTTGGTGCGCTCCCGCTTTCCCGTTTTCGGGTTGGGACGCTTGGTCAGCCAGCGATCCTCGATCGCCCCTGGTATCGCCACGGCCAGCCCTCTCCTCTCAGGTCATGGAGGCGGACCTCGAGCAGACGCTCCGTCACCATCAGCTCGGAGGCTGCGGTGTGGGGGTCGGGCGCCCATTGGGCGACTTCGGCGAGGTCCGAGATGGCAATCAGCTTGCGGGCAGCTTCGAGATCAGCTCTTCGTTCCTGGCGAACTGACACGAATCGATTCCCGCAGTCGAGGTCGTCGGCCCAGATGTGTTCGAGCTCGTGGGCGAGGACGCATCGTTCCTGCACTGAGCTGAGACCTTTGGCCAGAACTACCCTGCGGTGCTGCCGGGACCAGGCTCCCCAGGTATCGCGGAGCCAGGTGCGGACCACGGGGATGCCGAGCTGATCGAGGATGTCGGCGGGCGCGTAGGCCAATCCTGCTGGCGTGGTGAGGTTCACCGGCGAAGTAGGCATGCGCTCCCCAGGGTCATTCGGACGGGTGGGAAGCGCGCCGGATGTTCATATCTACCGGATCAACCACAGGTAAGGGAAGGAAACAGTAGGAAATCTTTCAACTGCCTTCACACGGTGCCGAATCCGGGCAGCAGCAAACAACCATGACGCTTTATAGACATGACGACGCGGCGAAGTGATAGACCCTCACCTCGCGCGAATGGTTGTACGGCAGTCAGCTGTTCCCGTTGAGCGCTTCGCGAATACGCGCCGCGTCATCCGCCGGCACGCCTTCCCCCTCGGCATGGGGCCGGTACGCGGCGAGCCCGTACGACGAGCGTGAGGGCTGGCCGCCCGGGACGGCGTCGAGCAGCTGCTGAACGAGCTGGTCGAACTCGTCACGGAGCTCGGCGGGCGCACCGAGGCGGGCAGCAATGCGGCTGAACTCGTACACCCGAGGCGCGAGTTCGAGGAGCTCGGCTCGAGGCGACTCGCCAGCGGCCTCCGCGGGCTCCTCGGAGTCCACGTGCTGCACAACTGCGCTGGGATCTTCGCCGGCCAGGATGCGGTCGGTCCAGCTCGGCTTCCAGCCGATCGCGGCGACGACGGGTTCGAGGGCGAGCGGCTTGGGCCGCTTGGTGGGCGGGATGCCCTTTTCGATGTTGGCGATGGTGCGCACGGTGACGCTGCCGCCGCGCTGCTTCACGAGCGCCATGACGGCCTCGCGCGTGAGGCTCTGGCGTTCTCGGTCACTGCGGATGGCTCGGCCGAGTACGGCCCACCGCGTGGGGTCGATCATCGACGGCTCCGCCCACTCTCCGCATGCAACAGGAAGCAACGACAGGAAACAGCCTACCCACCGGTTTGATCGCGGGACAGGTCAGAACCGGCCCTGACCTGCAGCTTCCTTATATTTCCTGTTGTTTCCGGCTAGAGGCTTGCGCTGGTGCCGCTTGTTTCCTATTGTTTCAACCGTGCAGGCGAGCGGACAACAGATCCGGCGCAAGCGCGAGGAGTCAGGCATGGGCCTGACGGAGTTCGCCACCGGCATCGGTATCTCCGCCTCGTACTTGTCCCGCATCGAAAGAGACCAGGCCAACCCCAGCCCCAATGTGCTGCGGCGCATCGCAGAAGCCCTCCACGCGATGCGCCGCGCCCGGGCCGTGATCAGCGAGATCACAGACACAGAAACCGAGGCCCCCCATGACCCGCCCCCCGAGTGAGGACTCCCCCACCCTCACCGTCCCCGAACTGGCCGAGCGCTGGAAGACCACGCCGACTGCCATCCGGATCCGCCGACACCGTGGCAACGCCCCGGCCGGATTCAAGAGCGGCCGCCGCGTCCTCTTCCTGCTCTCCGCGGTCGAGGCGTTCGAAGCGCAGCAGATGGCCGAAGACAAGCCCTCCAACCGCGGCAAGACGGCCGCCCATCGGCCGGCCGAGCCGCTCCGCGCCCGCCGCGTGAAGGCGTAGCACCCCGAACGAAAACGGGGCCGCCCCGGACCGGCATCCGGAGAGACCCCTCGGAACCCACTGCACCACAAGAGAGAGAAGTGGACCCCTTGAACGCATCATCTCAGACCCCGCCCTCGGAGCAGACCGAGGCGCCGTCGGCCTCGCAGGTCGTCTTCCGACCCGGTCGTGAGGGCCTGATGGCCGCTCTGTCCGTCGCCGAACAAGTGACCGCCTCCTGCCCGACGCCGCCGTCGCACATCAACCTGAACGACGCCAACTTCGACTACATCCCGGAGACCGGCTTCAAGCGGCCGATGGGCGTGCTCCTCTACTTCCACCAGCGCGTCGACTTGGTCCGCGAGTTCGCCCAGGCATTCGGCCTGGTCGTCGCAGACCGGCCGCATCCTCCGGAGGACACGTTCACCTACGCCGAGGGCGTGATCGACGGCGTTCCGTTCCGGGCGTGGACGCTGACGCCGGCAGAGGACGCGGCGGTGACGCGATGAGCGGGCCGATCCGCGACGTCGAGACGGCCGTCGCCGAACTGGGCGCCCTGCCCGTGCCGTTGGGCCTGGAGCGGCTCACCCCGCAGGAACGGGAGCTGATCCTCGGCCTGATCGGGGACGCCAAGCCCGCGGCCTCGTCCCTGCTGCTGTCGTTCGGCGAGTCCGTCCGTGACCGGCGCGAGCACGACCACCCCAAGTGGGAGGACTTCTACTGCCTCAACCTCTCCTCCTACATGGGCGAGCGCACGGGCCCGGTACTCCGCCGACTTGTGGACGTCGAGGCACAGAACGAGCAACTGCGGGCTCTGGTGGCCGAGCTCAAGTCGGAGCGCGACGCCGATCACAAGGCGTGGCAGCACGACCTGAAGGCGGCGCGGGACGAGCGTGAGGCAACTGCTGCTCGGATCGCCGAGCTAGAGGCCGCGGCCACCACCAACTACCGCGCAGAGCACCCCGACTCAGGGATCGTCCTGGGCACGTACAGCAAGTCCGATGCCGCGCGTGAGCACTGTGAGGACCTGGAGCGCCGTTCCTGGCCGACAGGGACCACCCTCGCCTTCGACTGGCTCGAAGACGAGGACGACGGCGTCGCCGAGCTGGTGGTCACCGCCGGCCAGAACGAGGAGTCCGTCACCGGCTACGTCGTGACCGAGCTGGAGGTCGCCTCCGAGTACGACGCGGAGGCCGACGAATGATCACGTTTTTCGCTGGCCTGACCCCGGCTTCCGCGATGTCCCTCGGCCTGGTCCCGCTCGGTGTGTTCGGTGTGGTGATGGCGTTCGCTCCGGCCAACGCCGCGTACTTCGACCCGCGTCGGGCCGACGAGTCGAACAGGGCCATCCCCGTGCTGCTCGTCGTCGGGCCCGCCCTGTACGACGCACGCCGCGCCCTCAAGCTCCTCGCGCAGCACGTGGCCCAGGTCCGCGACCGGGCCCTCCTCGCCGCCGTACGCGGCCTCCTCGCCCTGCTGCTCCGCCTCACCGCCACGAAGGGGGTCACCCGATGAGCACCGTCGTCCGTCCGGCCAGCGAGAACCCGCGCCTCCGGATCCGCACCCTCATGCAGCTGCTCATCGAGCGACAGCAGATCGCCCAGGCGTTCCTCGACGCCCGAGACCACACGGCATCCCCGTCCGAGAAGATCGCCTACGCCCTGGACGCCCGGCTCGTCCTCAACCCCGACGCCGTCCCCACCGACCTCATCACACGCCAGCGCCGGGCCGCACTCAAGCGAGCCGTACAGGTCCAGAGCGGCCGATGGAAGTCCGGCCGCGCAGTCCGCCTCTACGAGCACCTCGGCCACGGCGTGGTCTCCCCGAGCACCGCATCGCACGACCTCGTGAGCCTCGCGCAGGCCGACGTCCTGAAGCGCCACGCCCAGAAGGGCGTGACCTACTACACGCGCCGCCAGCAGGCAGACGCGCGGCCGAAGCAGCCGCGCGTCGACCACGTCGCCACGGCGGCGCACCTCCGCGCCCACCCCGGCGAGTGGCTGCCAGTCGGCGAGTACCGGTCCGCCATCAGCGCGGACAGCACCGCTCGCGAGATCCGGACCGGCTTCGAGCGCCGCCCAGGCCGACCGCCGTCCCCGTACCTGCCGCGCGGTGCGTTCGAAGCACGCATGGACAAGACCGAGTTCGGCGTCCAGATCACTGCCCGCTACGTCGGCGAGGAGGCCGAACGTGTCTGACCTGCTCACCTCTCGCGCATTCCTCCTGGACGCCATAAGGACGGCCGGCGGCCCCGTTCGTACGAGCGACGCCGAGCGGATGCTCGCCGATTCGACGTGGTCCTGCCACCGCAACACGGCCCGGAAGCGGCTGCGTGGCCTGACCCGTGCCGGGTTCCTCGCCGTCGGCACGGACAGCGAAGGCCGCCAGGTGTACACGCTGGTGAGCGGAGAGGACGACCACTCATGACCGGCCGTCTCCTTCCCGCCGCCCTGTACACGGCCGAAGTCACTGTGATCGCCATCGTGGCGGTGCTGGCCGTGTCAGCGGCCCTGCACAGCACGCCGGTGAACATCGCCACCGGCGTGACCGCCGGATGGCTGGCCAGCCTGTTCTTGCCCTGCCCCTGTCACCGCCACGGCGGCCGCCGATGAGCGTCGAGTTGTCGCCCGACACCGAGCGCGTGCTGGGCCAGATCGCCCGGGGCGAGATGCGCTGCGGCCGCGACGCCGCCCGTGAGATCGCCGCCCGGCACCAGGAGGCGTACGGCAACAAGGTCTGGGGCCAGAGCGCTGCGCCTACCCCGAAGAAGGCGACGGCCTTGGCCATCCGGCCGACGAGCCGTCGGAACGTCAACCACACCGAGGTCGCTGCCGCCCTCAAGGCAGCACCCGGCCAATGGCAGTTCGTCGGCGAGTGGCCGTCGCGGGCCGGCGCCGAGTCCGCAGCGCTCCGCATCCGGGGCGCCTACAAGGCCCGGATGTACGAGCCGGCCGGGTCGTTCGACGCCCGTACGGAACTGACCGAGATGGGCTGCCTCGTCGAGGCCCGCTACCTCGGTGACGCCACCTCCGACGACGAGGTCTGGGCCGACGCCCTCGCCGCTCTTCCCCAGGGCGGTGCCGAGTGACCGACACAACGACGCTCGCGCCGCCCGTGATCCGGGACGACCTCAGCGCGGAGGAGTACCACTCCGACAAGACGTCGATCTCGTCGTCCGGGCTGCGCGCCCTGCTCAACCCCGGCTGCCCCGCCCAGTTCAAGTACGACCGCGACCACCCGCAGCCGCCTAAGAAGGAGTTCGACCTCGGGCATGCCGCGCACCTCCACGTTCTCGGAGAGGGCCCGGAGTTGGAGGTCGTCGACTTCCCTGACTGGCGGAAGAAGGACGCGCAGACCCAGCGCGACGAGGCGTACCTGGCGGGCAAGGTGCCGCTGCTCACCAAGGACCACGACATGGTCCTGGAGATGGCGGAGCAGATCCGCCATCACCCCATCGCGGGACCACTGTTCACTCCGGGTACTGGCACCGCCGAGCGATCGATCTACTGGACGGACCCTGCGACCGGCGTGCGCTGCCGGGTACGGCCGGACTGGCTCCGCGGTCCGATCATCGTCGACTACAAGACGATCAAGGACGCTGCGCCCGACACGGTCAGCCGCGCGATCAAAGACCGGTCGTACCACCAGCAGGACGCCTTCTACATCGACGGCGTCGAGGCGGCTGGACTCGCCCCCGACGGCGCCCGCTTCGTCTTCGTCTTCCAGTCGAAGATCGCGCCCTACCTGATCACGGTCCGCGAACTCACCGAGCAGGCCCGCGACATCGGCCGCGCCCGCAACGAACGCGCGCTGCGCATCTACGCCGACTGCGTCGCCAACGACGAGTGGCCCGACTGGACCGGCCCCGTCGACACCATCCCCCAGATCGGCATGCCGAGTTGGGACACCCTCCGACAGGCTGAGGAGTACCTGAGTTGAGCACCACCGAACTCGCCACCCGCGAAGAGCAGGCCGCCGCGGTCGCAGTCCCCGCCGAGAGCAAGCCGGCCGAGTCCGCGCTGGAGACGTGGGCTCGCGATGCCATCGCCATCTCGCAAATCGCCAACAACATCGCGAACACCAGCCTCGCCGGTCAGTACAGGGGCAAGCCTGACGAGGTCACCGCGGTGATCCTCGCCGGGCACGAGCTGGGCCTCAAGCCGATGACCTCCCTGAAGTCCATCGACGTCATCAACCAGCAGCCAGCCCTGCGCGCCCACGCAATGCGCGGCATCCTCCAGCGCGAGGGCCACGCAATCGAACTCCTCGTGTCCCGCCCCGACTACTGCAAGATGCGCGGGCGCCGCAAGGGCGAGGAGAAGTGGCAGGAAGTCGAGTGGGACACCGAGCGTGCCGGACAGCTGGGGCTCCTTGAGAAGAAGGAGTGGCGGAAGCAGCCGAAGACGATGCTGATCGCCCGTGCCACGGGTGAGCTGTGCCGCCTTGTTGCGTCGGACGCCCTGCACGGCATGCCATACGCGGCCGAGGAGCTCGACGGATACGTGCACGGCGAGGCGGTCCAGCAGAAGCAGGCGCCCCTGTCCGTCGCCGCTCTCACCGCGCCAGCCCCGCAGCCCGCACCGGCGCCGGAGGCCGTGCCGGCGGACGACGCGGACGTGGTCGACGTGGACACGGACGACGAGCACGCGGCCGCAGTCAAGGAACTCCGGGACTTCGGCGCCGAGCAGGGCATCGACGACATCGACCTCCTCGCCTACGAGGCTCTCGGTGCGTCCGTCGAAGACGTCTCCGCCAACGCGATCCGCGAGCTCGTTGCCAAGCTCCGCAACGCCTCCGCCGCACAGACCGGCGGTGCGTCGTGAACGGACCCGAGCACTACCGCGAGGGCGAGCGCCACTTGAGCGCCGCGTCGTTCCTCGATAAGCCGGGAGGCAGCGCTGTCGACCCTGCTAGGTCGGCTCACCACCTCCTGACCGCCCAGGCGCACTTCACCGCAGCGCACGCAGCCGCCGCGGCCGCTCAACTCGCCGACCGGTACGTGGGCGACGGCGAGCACATCAGCAACTGGCGGAAGGCCATCGGCGCCACGGGCCATGGATCGGACGAGGACCCGTGGGCGGCCACCCAGAAGCCGTACATCTCCTGGAAGCCGTACTCGAAGACCGTCGAGACCGCACTCGCGAACCTCAACCTCGCCGGGCACGTCA